>Ga0164290_1000231_pt1 | contig 213527 bp, 197 predicted proteins | sample Micstemetagenome_FD_108782 | JGI IMG/M metagenome (GOLD analysis project Ga0164290, IMG submission 108782) | Contaminated culture microbial community from soil near Moab, Utah, USA - Microcoleus steenstrupii SON62 (Illumina Assembly) | ecosystem: Environmental > Terrestrial > Soil > Soil crust... | reverse complement strand
GGAGACCCCACTCGTCATTGCGAGGACCCCGGACTTGATCCGGGGGACGAAGCAATCTCCAGCCATCGTTCGGGTGCTACGCAAGCTGGAGATTGCTTCGCTGCGCTCGCAATGACGCCTACGTATGCGAGCGGGATAAGCGCCAACTTGTTTCAGGGTCCATGGCCCACTCGTTTCATTCGGCGCTGCGCCGGATCAGAGGTCAGGCCATGGATGCTGAAACAGCGAGGCCATCGCCGCAGCCAGCATGACGGAGTTATCGGGTTGCTTCCCACCGCAAACCACCCTCCCGACCGCCAATTTGGCACGCGCCCCCAACTGAGGCATGATGACCCTCGAAAGGAGCCGTTCGCCATGCCGCATACCCCCAATCGCCGCGAGATTCTTGCCGGGGCCGCCGCGCTGTCCGCCGCCCCGGCCCTGCTGCACGCCGCCACGCCTGCCGACAATCCCTCGCTGAAAGGTCGCACCGTGCTGATTACCGGCTGCTCGAGCGGGTTCGGGCGCGTCGGCGCACTGCATTATGCGCGCGCGGGGGCGAAGGTGATCGCGACAATGCGCAATCTGCCGCGCCCCGAAGCGGAAAGCCTGGCCGCCGAGGCCGCGAAAGAAAAGCTCGACCTCCACATCGTCGAAATCGACGTGACGAACGATGCCTCGGTCGCGAGCGGGACCGCGAAGGCGCTCGACATTGCGGGCGGGCACATCGACACGCTGGTCAACAATGCCGGGATCGGCATCACCGGACCTGTCGAGGTGCAGGATATGACGGCCACGCAGCTGATCTTCGACACCAATGTCTTTGGCATCCAGCGGATGCTCCGCGCGCTGCTGCCACAGATGCGCACGGCGAAGGGCGGACAGATATTCAACATCTCCTCGCAACTCGGCCGCGTCATCGTGCCCGGCGGCGGCCATTATTCGGCGACCAAATTCGCGGTCGAGGCCCTGTCCGAACAGCTCGCCTATGAACTGGTGCCACACGGCATCGACGTCACGGTCATCCAGCCGGGCGGTTATCCGACGAAAGTATGGGTCAACCGCAACGCTTATACGGGGGCGCTGAAAGAGCGCAGCGATCCGGCGCTGCTTGAGGCTTATGCGCCCTTCACGCGCGGCATGGGGACCGAGGACGGCAGCGGACGCAGCGCCGATCCGCTCGACGTGCCGCGCGCGATCGCCGAGATCATGGCGATGCCCGCGGGCAAGCGGCCGCTGCGCCGCGCGGTGCATCCGGGGAACAAGCCGCAGGAAGCGATCAACCGCGTGTCAGCCGAGGTCCAGCTCGCCTGGCTCGGCGGATCGGCCTTGGGGCCGCTGGTGAAGGCGGTCCACGACTGAGGCGGGGGCGGCTACGGTGTCCGTTTGGGCGGCGGGGGCGGTGATCCGTCGGCGGTCTGCGCCATGAGCGTCACGCACATCGTGCGGTGAACCGGATGGCGCCCGCAGGCGACGCCGACAAAACGGTGCGTCGGGCGGAGCAGGCTGAAACGGTGGCCGCGGTCGGGAACGCCATCGTCGATCAGCAGCTGGTCGACGACGCCTTCGGGCGTGTGATGGCCATAGGTGATGACTTCGTTGACATAGGGGCCGCCGCCGCGCGCGCGCATCCGCTCGCCGGGCCCCTGCCCCCGCGTATAATGGCCGACCGCGCCCGACCGCGACTGGACCGCGACATGATCGGCGGCGGCGCGGGCGAGCAGGTCGCTCCATTCGAGACGCGGCAAGGGCCGCTCGCGGCTGAGTTCGCGGATCGCCTCGTCGACCGCGACGACGCCCTCGCGCGTCATTATGTCGATCTCCCCCTCCTCGGCGGCGCGCAGCCGCCGCCCCTCGAACCGCGGGCGATAATCGCGCAGAAAATCGGCATAGGCGGCGGGATCGCTGCGGAAGCGGTTGAGTTCGGCGAACACCCCTGCCTCGAAGCGGTCAGGGGCGGCGAGCGCGGAAGTTGTGCCCAAGGCGAGCAGGAAGAGAATGGCGGCAATCGGGCGCGAGGGTTTCATAGGCCGGGCGATAAAGCGCCAAGTCTGAACGCAGCGCAACCGCAAAGGCTGGCGCGCATCGCGACTTGACGCTAGGGGCGCTGCGACGCCGGGGTTATCCGGCCTGATGGAGTTTTTATGGGTTTCAAATGCGGGATCGTCGGACTGCCCAACGTCGGCAAGTCCACCTTGTTCAACGCGCTCACCGAAACCGCGGCGGCGCAGGCGGCGAACTATCCCTTTTGCACGATCGAGCCGAATATCGGCAATGTCGCGGTGCCCGACGACCGGCTCGACAAGCTGGCGGCGATCGCCGGCAGCAAGAAGATCATCGCGACGCAGCTCGCCTTCGTCGACATCGCCGGCCTCGTGCGCGGCGCGTCGAAGGGTGAAGGGCTGGGCAACCAGTTCCTCGGCAATATCCGCGAGGTCGATGCGATCGTCCATGTGCTGCGCTGTTTCGAGGATGACGACATCCAGCATGTCGAAAACCGCGTCGATCCCGTCGCCGATGCCGAGACGGTCGAAACCGAATTGCTGCTCGCCGACCTCGAAAGCCTGGAAAAGCGCGTCCCCGCCTTTGCCAAGAAGGCGGCACAGGGCGACAAGGAAGCCAGGATCGCCGCGTCGGTGCTGGGCCAGGCGCTTGACCTGCTGCGCGACGGCAGGCCCGCGCGGCTGGTCGAACCCAGGGGCGACGAGGAAGCGCGCGTGCTGCGCAACGCGCAGCTTTTGACCTCGAAACCCGTGCTCTATGTCTGCAACGTCGACGAGGGCAGCGCGGCGAAGGGCAACGCCTTTTCGGACAAGGTGTTCGCCAAGGCCGCGACCGAAGGCGCGCAGGCGGTCGTCGTCTCCGCGGCGATCGAGAGCGAGCTGGTGACGATGGACATGGCCGACCGGATGGAGTTCCTGTCCGAAATGGGCCTCAGCGAGACCGGCCTCGCGCGCGTCATCCGCGCGGGTTACGAGCTGCTCCACCTCATCACCTTCTTCACCGTCGGCCCGCAGGAAGCGCGCGCGTGGACGGTGCATCAGGGCGCAACCGCGCCCGAGGCCGCGGGCGAGATCCACAGCGATTTCCAGAAGGGCTTCATCCGCGCCGAAACGATCGCCTATGACGATTATGTCGCGCTGGGCGGCGAAGCCAGGGCACGCGAGGCCGGCAAGCTGCGCGCCGAAGGCAAGGCCTATGTCGTGCAGGACGGCGATGTGATGCATTTCCTGCATAGTTGACGCGGCCCAGGCCATTCCGCCGCGCCGCCGCCGGGCGCTTCGCTTGACAATCGGCCCGACTCAGCCTAGTTGCGCTTCCATTCCGACAGGCTGACCGGACGGCGAAGCGCAGCGGCGCGTTCGTGGTCCGTTTTTTGCGTTGGAAATCAGACGCTTTGAGATGGGGCCGTTTGCCAGCGCGCCCTGTGGAGCAGGAGAAAGTTAACAATGGCACGTATCGCGGGCGTCAACCTGCCCACCAACAAGCGCGTGATCATCGCGCTCACCTATATCCATGGCATCGGCCGCAAGACCGCCGTCGACATCGCCGACAAGCTGGGCATCGACCACAGCCGCCGCGTTCAGGACCTGTCGGACGCCGAAGTCCTGCAGATCCGCGAAACGATCGACGCCGACCACACGGTCGAGGGCGATCTTCGCCGCAACACGGCGATGAACATCAAGCGCCTGATGGACCTCGCCTGCTATCGCGGCCTGCGCCATCGCAAGGGCCTTCCCGTTCGCGGCCAGCGCACGCACACCAATGCGCGCACCCGCAAGGGCAAGGCCAAGCCGATCGCCGGCAAGAAAAAGTAAGTCGGTTTTTCCGCGTCGGCGGCCGCCCATCGCGGCTGCGCCCCGGCCCGCTTTACGGATTTAGGTTAGGATTTCATCATGGCTCGTGAACCGCAGCGCCTTCGTCGGCGCGAACGCAAGAATATCTCGTCGGGTGTGGCCCACGTCAACGCGACCTTCAACAACACGATGATCACCATCACCGACGCGCAGGGCAATGCGATTGCCTGGTCGAGCGCCGGCATGATGGGTTTCAAGGGCAGCCGCAAATCGACCCCCTATGCGGCGCAGGTCTGCGCCGAAGACGCGGGCAAGAAGGCCGCCGAACATGGCGTCCGCACGCTGGAAGTCGAAGTCAAGGGCCCCGGCGCCGGTCGCGAATCGGCGCTGCGCGCGTTGCAGGCCGTGGGTTTCCACATCACGTCGATCCGCGACGTGACCCCGATCCCGCACAATGGCGTCCGCCCGGCCAAGCGCCGCCGCGTCTGACGTCCTTTCGGGCGCGCCCCGGAAGGGGGCGCCGCCCGCATAAAACTCCTCGCTGGACCGATGGCCGACCCCCATCCGTCCCGCCACTAGCAAAGGGAAATCCATGACTGTCAACATCCGGAACTGGCAGGAATTGAAGAAGCCCAGCAACCTGGAAATCAAGGCCGGCGGCGACGGCAAGCGCAAGGCGACCTTCGTTGCCGAGCCGCTTGAACGCGGTTTCGGTCTGACGCTGGGCAACGCGCTGCGCCGCGTGCTGCTCTCGTCGCTCCAGGGCGCGGCGATCACCTCGATCAAGATCGAAAATGTGCTGCACGAGTTTTCGAGCCTCGCCGGCGTGCGTGAAGACGTCACCGACATCGTGCTCAACGTCAAGCAGATCGCGCTCAAGATGGAGGGCGAAGGGCCGAAGCGGCTCCAGCTTTCGGCGACCGGCCCGGCGACCGTCAAGGCGGGCGACATCATGGTGTCGGGCGACATCAAGGTGATGAACCCGAACCATGTCATCTGCCACCTCGACGAGGGCGCGACGCTGAACATGGAACTCGTCGCCGACACCGGCAAGGGCTATGTCCCCGCGACCGCCAACCGTCCGGCCGACGCGCCGATCGGGCTGATCCCGGTCGACTCGCTCTATTCGCCGGTGCGCCAGGTCGCCTACAAGGTCGACAATGCCCGCATCGGGCAGGAACTGGACTATGACAAGCTGAACCTGACCGTCGAAACCGACGGCACGGTGACGCCCGAAGATGCCGTCGCTTACGCCGCGCGCATCCTTCAGGACCAGCTCCAGGTCTTCGTCCACTTCGAGGAAGCGATGAACGACAGCGGCCTCATCGGCATGGCGGCCCCCTCGGCCGCCAGCGACGAGTCCGACGTCAATCAGCTCAACCGCTTCCTCCTGAAGAAGGTCGACGAGCTCGAACTGTCGGTCCGTTCGGCCAACTGCCTGAAGAACGACAATATCATCTATATCGGTGACCTGGTTCAGAAGACCGAAGCCGAAATGCTCCGCACGCCGAACTTCGGCCGCAAGTCCCTGAACGAAATCAAGGAAGTGCTGTCGTCGATGGGCCTGCGCCTCGGCATGGACATCCCCGGCTGGCCGCCCGAAAATATCGAGGAAATGGCCAAGAAGCTGGAGCAGGAACTGCTGGGGTAAAGATAGCCGTCGCCCCAGCGAAAGCTGGGGCCGCTATCGTGGTGACACACCGCGAGCGATCCCAGCTTTCGCTGGGATGACGATTTCGGGAATGGGTCGGCCCTTTAATCGACCTGGCTTGGGGTACCTCACACGGTCCCTTTGACAAACGAAGGAAGAAATCATGCGTCATAAATCGGGTGGCCGGAAGCTGCAGCGCACGAGCGCACACCGCACGGCCCTGTTCCGCAACATGTCGGCCGCGCTCATCAAGCATGAGCAGATCACCACGACGCTCGCCAAGGCGAAGGAACTGCGTCCCTATGTCGAAAAGCTGGTCACGCTGGCGAAGCGCGGGGGCCTCGCCAACCGCCGCCTCGCGATGAGCCGCCTGATGGACGAAGCACAGCTTGCCAAGCTGTTCGACGTGCTCGCCGAACGCTACAAGGACCGTAACGGCGGCTATACCCGCGTCATCAAGGCCGGCATCCGCGCATCGGACGCCGCGCCGATCGCGATCATCGAATTCGTCGACCGCGACGTCGATGCCAAGGGCCAGGATTCGGGCCCGGTGATGACCGACGAGGAACTGGAAGACGCATAAACCGCGCTTTCGGACATACGGAATCAAGGGCGGCGTCCGGTTGGACAGCCGCCCTTTTTCTTTGGCGGGGCGGCGGTTTGGGGTGAAAAGCGGGCGTTGCCGATCCTCCCCGGCACGGGGAGGGGGACCATGCGACGCATGGTGGAGGGGCACGGGCAGTCGGAATGCCGCGCTCGACCTCCTGTGCCCCTCCACCACCCTTCGGGTGGTCCCCCCTCCCCCGTTGGAGGAGGATCGCTTCAGGCCGCCACCGGTCGCCTGCTCACTTCATCCCCCCGCGCATCCTCAAAAAAGGAAAACCGGCGCGGATCGCTCCGCGCCGGCTTCCCTCGGTTAACTTGTGCGCGATGCGCGGCGTCAGGCGACGCGGCGCACCTCATTGCCTTCGTCGTCGATGTCGCGAAGGACATAACCGCGGCCCCAGACCGTCTCGATATAATTGTCGCCGCCGCAGGCGAGCGCGAGCTTCTTGCGTAGCTTGCAGATGAAGACGTCGATGATCTTCAGTTCAGGCTCGTCCATCCCGCCATAGAGGTGGTTCAGGAACATTTCCTTGGTGAGCGTCGTGCCCTTGCGCAGGCTCAGCAGTTCGAGCATCTGATATTCCTTGCCGGTCAGATGCACGCGGATGCTGTCGACCTCGACCGTCTTGGTGTCGAGATTGACCGCGAGCTTGCCCGTCTTGATGACGCTCTGGCTGTGCCCCTTCGACCGGCGGACGACCGCGTGGATGCGGGCGACCAGCTCGTCGCGGTGGAAGGGCTTGGTGACATAATCGTCGGCGCCGAAGCCGAACGAGCGCACCTTGCTGTCCATTTCCGAAATGCCCGACAGGATCAGCACCGGCGTCTGCACCTTGGCGGTGCGGAGCTTCTTGAGCACGTCATAGCCGTGCATGTCGGGCAGGTTCAGGTCGAGCAGGATGATGTCGTAATCATAGAGCTTACCCAGATCGAGGCCCTCTTCGCCCAGATCGGTGGTGTAGACGTTGAAGCCCTCGGTCGTGAGCATCGTATCGATCGCTTTCGCGGTCGTCGGCTCGTCCTCGATCAGCAGTACGCGCATTGGGCACCCCTTGACTGTTTCCCACGATGATCCCGCGAACCGATCGCATGACCATCAAGGATGTCACCGACCAACCCCCGTTGCAGGACTGCCGGAACATTAACCATGAAAGCAATGAAGGGAAAAGGTTAATTTTGGTTTAACCCGCAGGAATCCACGAGTCGCGCCTTATTTGCAACAGTCGGAGACCGCGCTTTCACCCCTTGGGGAGCATCGCATAACGATCGTTGGCGCCGCTGCAGGAGCGTTTGAGCGTGTCGACGAGATGGTCCGAAAAGGCGCGGACGCGCGCCGGACGCAGCCGCGAAGGGGGCGAAAGAAGGTGGAGATGTGATTGCGGCAGCGACCAGTCGGTGAGGATCGGCACCACAGTCCCCGCGGCGAGCTCGTCGGCCGCGATAAAGTCGGGCAGGACCGCAATGCCGCCGCCCGCAACGATCATCGGCACCATGACATCACCATTGTTCGCGAACAGCGGCCCGGTCGGCAGCACCGTCGCCTCTTCGCCCTTGCGCGAGAAATGGAGCGGCATCGCGCGCTGGCGGTGGCCATAGCCGATAAGACGATGGCGCGCGAGGTCGAGCGGGTGCCGGGGCGTGCCATGTTTTTCGAGATAGGCGGGGCTGGCGATCAGCGACGCCGCGACCGGCGCGATCGTGCGGGCGAGCAGGCTGGAATCGGCGAGCGGCGCGATGCGCAGCGTGAGGTCGATGCCCTCGGCGATCGGGTCGTTGCGCGCGTCGCTGAGCAAAAGTTCGATCTCGACCGCGGGATGCTGCTCAAGAAAGGCCGCGAGCACGGGGCCGAGCACCTTGATCCCGAAGCTCATCGGCGCTGCAAGGCGGATCGGGCCGGCGAGGTCGAGCCGGTCGCCGCGCGCCGCTTCGGTCGCCGCGGTCGCCGCGGCAACCATCGCGCGTGCCTCCTCGAGCAGCCCCGCCCCCGCGGTCGATACCGCAACGACGCGCGAGCTGCGGTGGAGCAAGGTGATACCGAGCGACGCCTCGAGGCGCGTCACCGCTTTCGACACGCTCGCTTTCGACAGGCCGAGCGCGGCGGCGGCGGCGGTAAAGCTGCCGCCGTCGGCGACGGCGACGAAACAGGCCCAGCCTTCATAATCGGGAAGCGCCATACCATAGCTCCAAAATGGAAACGATGATTTTCCATCTATGCTATTTTAGAAACAATCCCAATCCTTATTTTGTCCTCAACAGATGAACGCCGCCGGGCACCCCGGCCCAGCGGCGGCAGAGAAAGGACAAGGCCATGATCGACATTCGCAAATTCGACACGCTGGGCCACGCCGACCATGGCTGGCTCGACGCCCGCCACCATTTTTCCTTCGCGAACTATCACGATCCCGACCGCATGGGCTGGGGCGCGCTGCGCGTGTGGAACGACGACCGGATCGCGGCGCAGTCGGGCTTTCCCCCGCACCCGCACCGCGACATGGAAATCATCACCTATGTCCGCACGGGCGCGATCAGCCATCGCGACTCCATGGGCAACGTCGGCCGCACCGCCGCGGGTGACGTGCAGGTGATGAGCGCCGGCACCGGTGTCACGCACAGCGAGTTCAACCTGGAAGATGAGGAAACGACGCTGTTCCAGATCTGGATCATCCCCGATCAGGCGGGCGGCAATCCCGGCTGGGGGGCGCGGCAGTTTCCCAAGAATGATCGTTCGGGCCGGTTCGTGACGCTGGCCAGCGGGATCGACGGCGACGGCGATGCGCTGCCGATCCGCGCCAATGCCCGCGTCGCCGCGGCGACGGTGAACGCCGGGGAAAGCGTCTCCTATGACCTCGAAGCCGGGCGTCATGCCTATCTGGTCGCCGCCAGGGGACGTATCCGCGTCAACGGCCACGACGCCGATCCCCGCGACGGCATCGCGCTGCGCGATGTCGGGCGGATCGAGGTCGAGGCGATCGACGACGCCGAACTGGTCCTTGTCGACAGCCTGTAACGAAGCCCCGCCTCGGCCGCCGACGTCCCTCCCCGACGGCGGCCTACCCGGTGCCGCGAGTTGCCCCCGGCTCGCGGCACCCCCTCTCCCCGCTTGAACCCAAGGAGTAATATGATGTCCAATATCCTTCGTATCGATGCCAGCGCCCGCACCAGCGGATCGACCACGCGCCAGCTCACCGACCAGCTCGTCGCACGCCTCGTCGAACAGGGCTATGGCGCGGCGGTCACCACCCGCGACCTGGCGCTGGCCCCGCCCGCGCTGCTCACCGAAAGCTGGGTCGGCGCCAATTTCACCGACGAGACCGAGCGCAGCGACGAGCAGAAGGCCGCGCTCGCGAGCTCCGACGAGCTGATCGCCGAACTGGAAGCGGCGGACACCATCGTCATCGGCGTGCCCGTCTATAATTTCGCGATCCCCGCGTCGCTCAAGGCCTGGGTCGACCTGATCGCCCGCGCCCGCCGCACCTTCCGCTACACCGAGAACGGTCCCGAAGGGCTGCTGAAGGGAAAGAAGGCCTGGCTGGTCGTCGCGTCGGGCGGCGTGCCCGTTGGCAGCGACCATGATTTCGCCACCGGATACCTCCGCCACGTCCTCGGCTTCGTCGGCATCACCGATGTCACGATCATCGCCGCCGACCAGCAGATGATGGACGGCGAGGCGATCGCGCGCGCGACCTCGGCGATCGAGGCGCTGCAACAGGCCGCCTGATTGGCGACATTGACGAAAAAGGGCGGCCGCGATGGCCGCCCTTTTTTGTTCGCCGGAGTCCGGCGGGTTTATTTGAGCTTGTCGCGATTAACGTAAAGCAGCGCGGCGATCACCGCCGCCGATCCGATGCCCAGCCCCGCGGCGGCGGCGGTTTTCCAGCCGCGTTTCGCCTTGGTCGCGTCCTGGTCCGCGGCTTCGGCTGCTTCGGCCGCCTCGCGCTGCTGCCGCAACTCGCGCGCGGCGCGCAGCACTTCATTTTCTTCTTGTTCGTCGTCGTTGGGCGGCGGGGCTTGGTCGGTCATCTTGCTCTATGGTCCTTGTCGTCAGGCGAGTGCCTGTTCGACAGGCACATAATCGGTTCCGATCGCTGCCGCTACGGCTTCGAACGTCACCTTACCATTCCAAACGTTCAAACCCTGCGCAAGATGCACGTCGCGTTTCAAAGCTTCCTTCCAGCCGAGATCGGCGATGCGCAGCGCGTGCGGCAAAGTGACATTGTTCAGCGCATAGGTGCTGGTGCGCGCGACCGCGCCCGGCATGTTGGCCACCGCATAATGGACGATGCCGTCGATCACATAGGTTGGATCGGCGTGCGTGGTCGCATGGCTGGTTTCAAAACATCCGCCCTGGTCGATCGCAACGTCGACGAGCACCGAGCCGGGCCGCATCGTCCCGAGCATCTCGCGCGTCACCAGCTTGGGCGCTTCGGCGCCGGGGATCAGCACCGCGCCGATCACCAGGTCGGCTTCGGCGACGCATTCCGCCAGGTTGGCGCGGTTCGAGAAGCGCGTCTTGGCGCGTGCCTCGAAAAAGGTGCCGACGCGTTCGAGCACTTCGGGATCGCGGTCGAGGATGGTGACGTCGGCGCCGAGCCCCGCCGCCATTTGCGCCGCGTTGAAGCCGACGACGCCGCCCCCGATCACGCACACCTTGCCCGGCGCGACGCCGGGGACGCCGCCGAGCAACACCCCGCGACCGCCATGCGCCTTTTCGAGCGCGGTGGCGCCCGCCTGGATCGACATGCGCCCCGCGACCTGGCTCATCGGCTTCAAGAGCGGCAACCCGCCGTGCGGGCTGGTGACCGTTTCATAGGCGATGCACACCGCGCCCGATTTCATCAGGTCGCGCGTCTGGTCGGGGTCGGGGGCGAGGTGGAGATAGGTGTAGAGGATCTGCCCCTCGCGCAGCATCGCGCGCTCGCCTGGCTGCGGCTCCTTGACTTTCACGACCATGTCGGCGGCCGCAAAAATCTCTTCCGCCGTCGGGACGATCTCGGCGCCCGCTTCGACATAAAAGCGGTCGTGCGCACCGATGCCTTCGCCCGCGCCGGTCTGCACCAGGACGCGGTGGCCGTGGACGACGAGCTCGCGCGCGCTTTCGGGGGTCAGCCCGACGCGATATTCGTGATTCTTGATTTCCTTCGGGGTGCCGATGATCATCTTCGCTCTCCACTGTCCTTGGCCATGGCGCCCGGTCGGCGCGCGGTGCCTTCGGAAAAGAATAGCAGCAAAGCCCCGCGAGGTGCTTGCATATGATCCTTTGATTCGACACATATGTGCAAGTTTTTTGCGCAACATCGGGATTTTCTGCACAATGATTGATCGGATCGATGCAAAGCTGCTTCATCTGCTCCAGCGCAAGGGACCGAAACCTGCCGCCGAACTCGGCGAGATCGTCGGGCTGTCGCCGTCGGCGTGCCACCGCCGCATCCGCGCGCTCGAGGCGGCGGGAATCATTACCGGCTATGCCGCGCGGCTGTCGCCCGAACGCATCGGGCTGGGACTGGACGTCTTCGTCGACATCAGCCTGACCTCGCAGAGCGAGGAAGCGCTGACGGCGTTCGAGAGCGCGGTCAAAAGTTTCGACGAGATATTGGAATGCCAGCTCTTGTCGGGCGCCTCCGATTATCGGCTGCGCGTCGCGGCGCGCAGCGTCGCCGATTTCGACCGGCTGCACCGCCATTGCCTGTCGCGCCTGCCGGGCGTGGCGGCGATGCACAGCGCCTTTGCGTTGCGCACGATCAAGGCGTTCGAGGGCTATCCGGTCTCCGCCGCGGGTTAACGATCGATTTACCAGTCTTGCCGCATATCCCGTTCACCAGTTTCGTGGGACGCACACGGGCGAAGACCCGCGCGGCTTTGGATCGACCAGGGATGGGATCATGGTGAAGGACAGTCCGATTCACAAACAGCAGATCGAGCCGATTTTGATGTCGGAGCGCTTTCCTTATTATGATCTCGACGGCCGGCTGGCCGCAGACGCGGCCGAAATCCATGCCATCGTCGGCGGCCGCGAGGAAGCCGTCGCGCGGGCCTATTGGGATGCGTTCAATGCGCTGCCGAACATGGATCGCCGTGTCGAAGGCGAGCTTTACGACCGCTATGTCCGCGGTAGCGCCCGCCACGCCTCGGTCAAATATGCCGACGCGGCCGGACAGGAAGCCGCGACGATCGCCTGTCAGAATACGCATATGGCGCGGCGCGTCAAAATGCCGCTTGCCTCGGTCATGTCGTGCATCGCCGAAAGCCAGCGACTGACAATCGAATATGTCGTCGAGGCCTGTATCGGCGACGCCGAACGGCTGGCACGGCTGACAAGCGCCATCAACCGCCTTGCGCTGCTCGAGTTCGACATCATGCAGCGATACGCCAGCAAGCTTGATCGCGCCGTGATTTCCGGCGAACGACAGACGCTCGCGCGCGACTTTGACCGCTCGATCGCCTCTCTGGTGCAGGATACGGAAGGCGTGCGCGAGCAGCTCGCCAGGCAGGCGGCTTCGGCCGACCAGGCGGCGAAGGGCATGATCGCCAAGACGAGCGAGGTCGCCGCAGCGTCCGAACAGTCGGCGATGGCGATGCGCGAAGCGGCATCGACCGCCGCGGGGCTGATCCGCGCGATCGAGGATGCACGCAGCGAAGTCGAAGCCTCGGCCAGTGTCGCGACGCGCGCGTCGGAACAGGCGGGCGAAGCGGTCGCCATGTCCGAGGCGCTGTCGCACCACGCCGAATCGATCGAGTCGATCCTGGGACTGATCCGCGAGATTGCCGGGCAGACCAACCTGCTCGCGCTCAACGCCACTATCGAAGCCGCGCGCGCGGGTGAATCGGGCCGTGGCTTTGCCGTCGTCGCGCAGGAGGTGAAAAGCCTCGCCAACGAAACCGCGCGCGCGACCGACGATATCGCGGGCAAGATCGCCGCGATCCAGCAGGCGACGCGCGGGTCGGTAAGCGCGAACCAGTCGATCCAGCAGACGATCGTTGAAGTCCAACGCTCGGCGCAACGCATCCGCGAGGCGATGGACGCGCAGGCGCAGACGGTGACTTCGATCACCGCCGCAGTCGACGAAACCGCGCTGGCCGCCGACAGCATGTCGTCGACGATCGCCAGCATCCGCAACGATTCGGGCATGGTCGCGAGCGAGATCAGTGTGCTGAGTCAGGAGTTCGCCAAGATGGGTGGACGGTTGCAACAGCTCGAACAGGCGGCCAGCGAGTTCAGCCGCCGGGTGGCGTAAGTTCACTTATTTCATCGTCATCCCGGCGAAGGCCGGGATCTCGCCGGTGCGTCATTCCGATAGGGTGAGATCCCGGCCTTCGCCGGGATGACGAGTTTGGGGATGCGCCCGCTTGGCAAGCCCAGCCCCGCTGCCTAAAGCCGCATCATGCCAACCCACATCCTGATCACCGGCGCGAGCCGCGGCATTGGCGCGGCGATCGCCAAAGCGCTGAGCACCGACGCAACGAAGGTGGTCGCGCTGTCGAGCGCCGACGGCGACCTGGCCGACCCTGCGGCCCCCGACCGGTTGTGGCAGACGAGCCTCGACCGGCTGGGCGGGCGCATCGACATACTCGTCAACAACGCCGGGGTGTTCGAGGCGAACCCCATTGACGCGGCCGACGCCGACTGGCTCGCGAACTGGAACCGCACGATGCAGGTCAACCTCACCGCCAGCGCGCAGCTCTGCCGCTGCGCGGTGCTGCACTGGCAGGCGCGCCAGTCGGGCGGACGCATCGTCAATATCGCGAGCCGGGCGGCGTATCGCGGCGACAGCCCCGCGCACTGGCACTATGCCGCATCGAAAGCGGGAATGGTTGCGATGACCAAGACGATCGCACGCGCCTATGCCAGGGAGGGCATCCTTGCCTTTGCGATCTGCCCCGGCTTCACGATGACGGGCATGGCCGACGACTATCTGGAAAGCCGCGGCGGCGACAAATTGCTCGCCGACATTCCGCTGGGACGCGTCGCGGCGCCCGATGAAGTGGCCGAAACGGCGCGCTGGTGCGCGATGGAGGCACCCGCGTCGATGACCGGCGCGGTGCTCGACATCAATGGCGCGAGCTATGTGCGCTGAATGAACTGGATCGCTTCCCTCCCCTGCACCCGCGCCGAGGCCGAAGCGCTGTCGGGCGAGATACCGGCACTCGATGCGCTGACCCAGCCTCCGGTGGTGGTTACGCGCGAGATCGACGAGGATTCGGGGCGGTGGCAGCTCGACGTCTATCTGGACAACAAGCCCGACGCGGCGCTGCTGGACCTCCTCCGCTCGCTCGTTCCAAGCGCCAGGGACGATATGCCGATCGTCGAGCCATTGCCCGAAGCGGATTGGGTCAAGATATCGCAGCAGGGCCTCGAGCCCGTCCGCGCGGGCCGCTTCTTTGTCCATACCAGCAGTTTTGCCGACCGCATACCGCCTGGCACGACCCCCTTTCTGATCGACGCGAGCCAGGCGTTCGGCACCGGTGGGCACGATACGACGGCGGGCTGCCTTGCGATGCTCGACCGGCTGGCGCGGCAGGGCGCAAGCCCGCGCAACATCGCCGATATCGGGACCGGCACCGGGCTGCTCGCCTTTGCCGCCATGTCGCTCTGGCCGCGCGCGCGCACGATCGCGTCGGACATCGACCCCGCAAGCATCTTTGTCACCCGCGACAATGCCGCGATCAACGGCGTGCCACTGGGCCGCGGCGGCGGACGGCTCGCGCTCGCGGTCGCACCGGGGACCGACCATCCGGCGATCCGTCACCGCGTGCCCTATGACCTTGTTGTCGCGAACATTCTTGCCGGGCCGCTGATCACGCTTGCCCCCGATATCGCAGCCGCGACCGCGCCGGGCGGCCATGCGATCCTCGCGGGACTGATCGCGCGCCAGATGGATCCCGTGCTCGCTGCCTATCGCGCGCAGGGCTTTCGCCTCGCTGCGCGCGGCGGCAGCGCCGAATGGCCGTGCCTGCTGCTCGTCAAGCGTCGCCGCTATGGCTGGCGGCGCAAAGAACGCGCGCTGCACCGCGCCAGCCCGTCGGACGCGAGTTTCGGGAGCTGGTAGCCAAATAGTTGAATTTTACCGGTGGCTTGCTAGCTTTTGGCACGTCATCGGGAGAATCGGCCATGAGCCTGTTTACCGCCATCGCCCTGCTCGCCGCCGCGCCCATTGCCGGCGACGATCCCGATTCGATCATCGTCACGGGGACGCCGCTGACCCGCGAGGAAGCAAAGAAGCGCGCGGCCGAATATGTGCGCCGCTCCGGGGTCGTGCAGCTCAAACCGCTCGCGCGATGGGTAGACCCTGTTTGTCCACACACAATAGGGGTCGACGATCATGTGGCCGCGATCGTCAATGCACGCGTCCGCGCCGTCGCCGCTGCGGCGGGTGCCGATGTCGCCCCAGCCGAATGCCGACCCAATATCGTCGTCGCTTTCAGCGCGGACGGGCGCGCGCTCGCGCGTGCGGCGCGCCGCAAGGCGCCCCAACAGTTCGCCGAGCTAGGGCCCGTGGCGCGCGACCGCGTGCTCGACGGAACGGGTGCGATCCGCTGGTGGTATACGACGCGCGACGAGAGCCGCGACGGCATGCCGATCAATGATTATTATATAAAGCTCTATAACAGCAGCATCGTCAGCACGCAGGTCGTGCGGGCGCTGCAGACCGCGACGGTCGTGATCGACGTCCATCAGGCCGACGGCACCCCGCTTGACTCGGTCGCCTCCTACGCCGCCATGGTCGCGCTCGCCGAATTCCGGAGCAATCCCCCGCCGCCGAAGGAGTCGATCCTCTCGCTGTTCGACGGCGAAACCGAGCGCCGCGAACTGTCGCGCCACGACGCGGCGCTGCTCCGCGGTATCTATACCGTGCCGCCCGACCGCGAAGCCTTTCAGCAGCGGCGTCAGCTGATATCGACGGTGCGCAAGGAAAGCGAGTGAACGTCAGCCGCTCTTGGCGAGGGCATATTCCTGCGTGCCGCGGGTGACCACCGCGTCGCCGGGCAAGATGTCGGCAATCGGGATCGGCGGCAGCGCGGCGTTCGCGGCATAGAGCGGCGCGAAGTCGGTGTTCACGGTCACGTCGAGCAACTGTTCGAGGCTGTCGATCACAAAATAATTCTGCTGAAAATCGTCAATCCGGTAATCGGTGCGCATCACGCGCGCGAGGTCGAAGCCGATGCGGTTCGGGCTGTCCGATTCAAGCGCAAAAATGCTTTCCGCATAGGAGGAAACGATGCCCGCGCCATAGATGCGCAAGGCCCCGGCTTCGCGGATCAGCCCGAATTCGACCGTGTACCAGTAAAGCCGCGCCAGCTGTTTCAGCGCATCGAACTTCAGACTGCGCAGGCCTCCTTCCCCATAGGCCACCATATAGTCGGCGAACACCGGGTCGGCGAGCATCGGAACATGACCGAACACGTCATGAAAGACATCGGGTTCCTGGAGGTAATCGAGCTGGTCGGGGGTACGGATGAAATTGCCCGCGGGAAAGCGCCGGTTCGCGAGATGGTCGAAAAACACGTCGTCGGGCACCAGTCCCGGCACCGCCACGACCTGCCACCCGGTCGCCGCCATCAGCCGCGCGTTGAGCTCGCGGTAATCGGGGATGCCCGGCTTTTCGAGCTTGAGCACGTCGATGCCGCGCAAGAATGCCTCCGAAGCGCGACCGGGCAGCATCGCCGACTGGCGCGCGAACAGCCGGTCCCACATCGCATGTTCGGCGGCGGTGAAGGCGTCCCAGTTCTGCGGAATCGTCCAGTCGGCCGCGGCGCCCGACGGCGGCGTTTCGTGAACGTGGGTAAAATGGCTTTCCATGGGCTGACTTCTATCACAAATATGGTTTCAAGTGAAACTTATTCGCCGATCGGCACGATCTCGGTCGCCAGCCGTTCGACCTCGGCGCGGTCGTGGCTGACGTAGAGGATCGGCACGCGCAGCTCGTCGCGGATGCGCTCGATCACGGCCATGATCTCGTCGCGCCGCGCGGCGTCGAGCGACGCGAGCGGTTCGTCCATCAGCAGCAGGTCCGGCCCCGCGAGCAGCGCACGCCCGATCGCGACCCGCTGCGCCTCGCCGCCCGACAGGCTTTGCGGCCAGCGCCCCAGCAGATGGTCGATGCCGAGGAAGGCCATCGCCTCGTCGAACCCCATCCAGCGGTGCGCGGGGCCTGCAAGATCATGACCATAAAGCAGGTTCGCGCGCACGCGCTTGTGCGGAAAGAGCCGTCCGTCCTGAAAGACATAGCCGATGCGCCGCGCCTCCGGCGCCAGATCGACGCCGGGACCGAACAAGCTGCGTTCGCCGACGCGGATATGGCCGCGATCGGGGCGGAGCAGTCCGGCGACCATGTTGAGGATAGTCGTCTTGCCCGCCCCCGACGGCCCGAACAGCGCCGTCAGCCCCGGCCCTGCGGCGAAGCGCGCGGCGATGCTGCGCTCGCCCAGCCGCTTCTCGACGTCGATATCAATCGCCACGCCGCGCCCTTTCGCCGTGCGTGCGGCGCACGAGCCATTCGGAGAGGACCAGCGCGCCGAGCGACAGCGCCACCGACAGCAACGCAAGCCGCGTCACCATCGTCTCGCCGCCGGGCGTCTGGAGCGCCGAATAGATGGCGAGCGGCAAGGTGCGCGTCTCGCCCGGAATGTTCGAGACAAAGGTGATCGTCGCGCCGAACTCGCCGATCGAGCGCGCGAAGCCGAGGACGAGCGCCGCGAGGATGCCGGGGAGCGCAAGCGGCAGGCTGATCGTGCGAAACGCGTGCCAGCGTCCGGCGCCCAATGTGCGGGCCGCGCCCTCCAGCCGCCGGTCGATCCCCTCGATCGACAGCCGCATCGCGCGCACCATCAGGGGCAGCGCCATGATCGCCGCCGCGAGCGCCGCGCCGGTCCAGCGGAATATCAGGGTGACGCCGAACCAGTCCTCAAGCCAGCGTCCCACTGGCCCGGCTGGACCGAAAGCGATGAGCAGCAGCCAGCCGGTGACGACCGGCGGCAGCACGAGCGGCAGGTGGACGAGCGCATCGACAAGCATCCGGCCGGGGAAACGATGACGCGCGAGCAACCACGCGATCAGGAAGGCGAGCGGCAGCGTCGCGAGCACCGCGAGCCCGCCGACCTTGAGCGACAGCGCGACGATCCCCCATTCCTCCGCCGACAGCATCACGGCGCCGAAAAGCCGTGGCGCGTAAAGATCGCACGACCCTGTGTGGACAGAAGGAAGGCGCGGAAAGCCGCGGCATCGCGGTGCCGTGAGGCCTTCAACACCGCCACCGGATAACGGATCGGCGGATGACTCGCCGCTGGAAATGTGCCGAGAATGCGCACCGCCTTCGACGCGCGCGCGTCGGTGGCATAGACGATGCCGAGCGGCGCGGCGCCCCGCTCGACCAGCACCAGCGCGGCGCGGACATTTTCGGCGGGCGCGAGTCGGCCCGCGACGCTGCGCCAGACGCCGAGATGGGTCAGCGCCGCCTTCGCATAACGCCCGGCGGGCACCGCGTCGGGATCGGCCATCGCGAGACGGCCGGAGCCGAGTGCGCGGGCGAGCGGAAAGCCGCGTGCCGGGCTCAGCCGCACGCGGCTGCGCGCGGGCGCGATGAGCACGAGCCGGTTGCCGAACAGCGTCGCGCGCGTCCCCGCGCGGAGCCGCCCCGCCCTCGCCACCGCATCCATCCACGGCTCGTCGGCTGACAGAAAGAGGTCGGCCGGCGCCCCCGCGATCACCTGCCGCGCGAGCGCCGACGACGCCGCGAAGGACAGAATGGGCCGGGAATGCCCGCGCGCCGCCCAGACGTCCGCCGCTTCGGTGAGCGATTCCTGCAGGCTCGCCGCCGCAAGCACCACCGGGCCGCGCCCGTGGGCCGCCGCGGCGGGCGTCAGCGACAAGAAGGCGAACGCGACCAGCAGGCGAAGGACAGGGACCATCCGTCCGCTATAGGCGCGCCGAGCCTCCGACCGCAACGCCGAGCCAGCGCGCCGCGCGAAGCAACGCGCTTGCCGGGCGCCGGTCATCGCCTCCCGATCAGAAGCGCGCGCGGACGCCGACCGCTATGGCGCGGCGCTCGACGGGGTAATAAATGGCCGAGGCATCGGTCACGGCGATCGCCGCGCTGATGTCGCCGATCGCCTTTTTGCCCGTGATGTTGCGCACGTCGACAAAGGCGTCGACCCCCTCCGCCAGCCGCGCGCCGCCGGTCACGCCGACCAGCGCATAGCCGGGGGTGCGAACCTGGTTGCGATAGTCGGCATAGGGTCCATCGGGCACCCATTCGACATTCGGCGCCATATGCAGCGCGTCGGTGCCGATGCGCGCCTCTGCACGGTAGACGTGGCGCGGCACCACCGGCAGGCGGTTGTCGCCATAGTCGGCATCATCGCGGAAGCGGAAATTGCTGGAGGTATAGACCTGACGGAGCCGCAGCCAGACGGCCGGTTTGACCTCGAACGCCGCCTCTATCCCCTCATGCCGCGTGCGCCCCGCGTTGAAGGTCGACGCCGGGATCGCCGGGCCGACATTATACTGGAGCAGCTCGCCCTTGATGTCGCTGCGATAGAGGGTGATGTCCCAGCTGACCGGCCCAGCCCGGCCGCGCGTGCCGACCTCCGCCGTCCACGCGCGCTGCGGATCGAGCGGGACGAAGCTCGCGATCTGCGCAAGCTCGCTGAACCCCGGAAACTCGACCGAGCGGCTGTAGTTGGCATAGATTTGCGCCCCCGCCACCGGCTCGAACAACAGGCCGAACCTGGGCGAGAAAGCGTTGAAATCGGCGCGGGCGACGGTGCCATTCTGCGTCGGTGCTGCGCTGTTCCGGTTGATGCGCTGCTTGCGCATCCCGTCGGCGTAAATGCCGCCCGCGATCAGCGACAGCCTGTCAACGGGCTTCAAACGGACTTCGCCATAGACTGTCGCCGCGTGCGCATCGAGATCGGCGTCGAAGGTCGCCGCACCGCGCTTTCCCGCGAGGTTCGCAAAGCGCTTCGACCTGGTGTCGCCGACGCGCAATTCGCCGCCCAGCGTCGCTTCGATCAGATCATCCATATAGTCGAGCCGGACATATCCGCCACGGTCGGTGCTGTCCTGGTCGATCACCTGAAAGATCGGGTGATAGAGCCGCTTGGCGTTGACAAAGACGCCGACGTCGACGCGGAGCGCGCCCCAATCGAAGCGTGTGCGGTTCTGGATACGCAGCGAATCGATGTCGCGCGCATTGTCGCCCGCGATGCTGCCCGAATTCGCCATGCGCGGAGCCGTCAGCGCCTGTTCGCGCGTCAGCGCGCCGGGGATGTCCTGATTGATATTGTTGAAGCTGACATAGAGGCGGTTCGATATCAGGTCGCTGAACTGCATCCCGACATTGCCGTGGAAGCGGAAGCCGCGCCGCGCCACATGCTCGCGGTCGCCGTCCGACGTGTCGGCACTGACCGCGCCCCAGGCGTCGACCCGCTGGCCCACAGCCCCCGCGGAAATCAGGCCGCGATAGCTGCCGAAGCTGCCGACATCGCCGCGCAGGTAAAAGCCTGTCGCCGTACGCCCGGTCGGCGTCACGCCATTGACCGCGCCGCCCAGTGTTCCCGACCCGAAACGCAGCGCATTTGCCCCGCGATAGACCTCCAGATGGTCGAAGAAGATCGGTTCGAGTTCCTGGAAATCGCCGTTATCGTCGGCCAGGTTGATCGGCACGCCATCCTGCAACAGCGTGAGGCCGCGCATGTGAAAGCCGCGCGACAGTCCCGATCCGCGGATCGAAATGCGCACCTCCTGCCCATAGCGCGGCTGGAGATAGACGCCGGGCGAAAAGGCGAGCGTGTCGCGCAAGCTGACAATGGATTTATCCGCATAATCCTGATGGCTGACGACATCGGCGCCACCCGCGGTCTTTTGGACACGCGCTTCGGCTTCGTTGGTCAGTTGCGGCGCAGTGACGATGATAGTGCTGTCCGCCGCTTCGTCGGCGTGCGCAGGAACGGCGGCAAGGCAGGTGGCGAGCGCGAGCAAGCGCGCCGCGCGAGTGGCGAATTTGGTCATGGAAATATCTTCCCCGGAAAACTGGCATGGAGCCGCGTAAAAGGGCGCGGCAAATCACTCGTCATTCCGGCGAAGGCCGGAATCTCGACGGCGCATCGGGGCGCAAGGGCGAGACCCCGGCTTTCGCCGGGGTGACGAGGCGTCAGCTTAGGGAAGGTGGTCCGGTACTGGGCGGCAGCGGCGATGCGATGCCGGGGGCAAAGCCCAGTGACGGCAGCGCAAGCGGCGCGGGCTCGGCTCCCATCGGCGCGGCAACCAGAACCGGCAGGTCGGGAACGATCGGCGCAGTGGCCAGCGCACCCCACGGGCAATGCTGCTGCCCCTCCGCCATGTCGTGCTCGCCGGTCTTTTCGATCGGGATCGGGATCGTCATCGTCGCGCCGGGATTGGCGGGGTCCGAACAGATGCGCACGGTGATCGACCCGTTTGCATCGCTTTCGATCATCCAGCCCGGCGCGACGAGCATCCGCGCCGCGAGCGCCAGCAGCACGGGCAGCAGGAGCAGGATGCCGGGACGGCGAAAGGCGGCGAGCAGGGTCACGGCGCGCGCCTTATGGCGCGCCTGCGCGGCTGGCAAGTGGGCGGATTGCCCTATCCCGCCGCCGCGACGATCGCCGCCCATTCGGCCTCGTCGATCACGCGGATGCCGAGCGCCGCCGCCTGCTTGAGCTTCGACCCCGCGCCGGGACCGGCGACGACGAGGTCGGTCTTGGCGCTGACGCTGCCCGCGGCCTTCGCGCCCAGCGCCTCGGCCTGCGCCTTGGCTTCGTCGCGGCTCATCGTCTCGAGCTTGCCGGTGAAAACGACGGTCTTGCCCGACACCTCGCTGTCGCGCGTTTCGACCACATAGGGCGGCGGCGACACTTCGGAGAGCAGATCGTTCCACAGCGCGCGATTATGCGGTTCGTGAAAGAAGTCGCCGAGCGCTTCGGCAACCGCGGGGCCGATGCCGTCGGCGCGCACCTCCAGGATCGCCTTGATCGCGTCGAGCTTGCGCGCCGCATATCTGCCGTCGGATTCGCCCTCTTCGCGCGGATTGGCGGCGATCCAGGCACCCAGTTCGGCCGCCTTGTCGGGAAGCCGCGCGATGTCGCCGATCCCCTTCAGCAGATCGCGCGCGGTCACCGCCCCGATATGGCGGATGCCGAGCCCGAAGAGCAGGCGCGCGGCGTCGGGCTGCCGCTTCGCCTCGATCGCCGCGAGCAGATTGTCGACCGACTTTTCCTTCCATCCCTCGCGCGCGAGCAGCGCTTCGCGATGATTTTTCAGGCGGAATATGTCGGCCGGCCCCTTGTCGAGCCAGCCGAGCGCCAGAAACTCGGCGATGCTCTTTTCGCCCAGCCCCTCGATGTCGAGCGCGCCGCGGCTGACGAAGTGGCGCAGCCGCTCGAACTTCTGCGCGTTGCAGATCAGCCCGCCGGTGCAGCGCACATCGACCTCGCCCTCCTCGGCCACCGCCTCGCTGCCGCACACCGGGCAATGGTCGGGAAAGACATAAGGTTCGCGCGCTTCGTCGCGCGTCAGATTCTCGACGACCTGCGGGATCACGTCGCCCGCACGCTGGATGACGACGCGGTCGCCGGGACGCACGCCGAGGCGCGCGATTTCATCGCGATTGTGAAGCGTGACGTTGGAGACGACGACCCCGCCGACCGTAACGGGGGTCAGCCGTCCCACCGGCGTCAGCTTCCCCGTGCGTCCGACCTGAATGTCGATCGCTTCCAGCGTCGTCTGCGCGCGTTCAGCGGGGAACTTGTGGGCGACCGCCCAGCGCGGCGCCTTGGCGACGAACCCCAACCGCGCCTGCCAGTCGAGCCGGTCGACCTTGTAGACGACGCCGTCGATGTCATAGGGCAGCTCGGCCCGCTCGGCCTCGATCATCCGGTAATGGTCGAGCAGGTCGGCAACGCCGTCGCAGCGCCGCAGCAGCGGCGACACGGGCACCCCCCAGCTTTCGATCGCCTTCATCACCCCAAATTGCGTGTCGGCGGGCAGCGCGCTCACCTCGCCCCAGCCGTGCGCGAGGAAGCGCAGCGGGCGCGACGCGGTGACGCTTGCGTCCTTCTGGCGCAGCGATCCCGCGGCGGCGTTGCGCGGATTGGCGAACTGGCGCGCCTTTTCGGGATCGTCGGCCTCGGCGAGCAGCCGCGCGTTGAGCGCCGCAAAATCGGCCTTCGCCATATAGACCTCGCCGCGGATCTCGAAGATGTCGGGGATGTCGCCCGCCAGCTCGTCCGGAATGTCGGTAATCGTCCGCACGTTCGGCGTGACATCCTCGCCCACCGTCCCGTCGCCGCGCGTTGCCGCCTGCACCAGCACGCCTTTTTCATACCGCAGCGAGCAGGACAGCCCGTCGATCTTGTCCTCGGCGGTGAACGCGACCTGCTCGCCCTCGCCGAGATTGAGGAAGCGCCGCACGCGCGCCGCAAACTCCTCGACGTCCTCCGCCGCAAAGGCATTGTCGAGGCTCATCATCCGCTGCGCGTGCGTCACCTTCGCGAGCGGCGAGGCCTCGACCGCGGCTCCCACGAGCTTGTTCGGGCTGTCGGCGCGGATCAGGTGCGGAAAGGCCTCCTCCAGCGCATTGTTGCGGCGGACGAGCGCGTCATAATCGGCGTCCGAAATCTCCGGGCTGTCTTCGGCGTGATAAAGTTTGTTGTGACGCGCGATCGTTTTCGCGAGCCGCATCAGCTCGTTCGCGGCCTCGGCCTCGGTCAGCGATTCGACGTCTTTCATCTTAAAGCCCCTACCGCGCGATCACCAGCACATGCACCTGTCGCCGGATGCGAAAGCCCAGGGATTCATAGAGCGCGATCGCGCCCGCATTATCCGCATAGCTGTGCAGGAAAGGCGTTTCGCCGCGCGCCACCATTTCGCGCATGACATGGCCGATCAGCGCGCGCGCCAGCCCGCGGCCGCGGCAATCGGCCCAGGTCGCGACGCCGCTGACTTCCGCCATGCCGGACATCAGCATCCTCTGCCCCGCCATCGCGAGCAGGCGGCCGTCCTCGCGAACCCCAAAAAAGGGACCGTAGCGGTGCGTCGCCGGTCCCCACGGTCCCGGCTTGGCATGATCGGCGAGCGCGGCCATTTCGGGCGCATCCGTATCGCGGAGCGCGACGATCGGCGGTTCGCCGTCGCGCGGCGGCGGCGGGGGTCCGTCGGCAACCATCTGCGCCAGCACCGCGCGCTTCACCTCGCGCACCCCCGGCGGCACCGGCCAGGGGTCGCCCTCGACGATCCAGAGTTCGCCGTCGGCGGGCACCAGCGCGGCCAGCGCCGCCTGCGCCCCGGCGCCCGTATCGGCGGCGACCCCGAACACGCCATAATCGCGGTCGATCCTGAGCGCGCGCGCGTCGCCCTCCGCCAGATGCGCCTGTCGGCCGGTGAGCATCGACCAGACGGGGCGGTCGAGGGGGTGGGGCGAGGTCACGCCGCCACCTCCAGCAGCCGCTCCGCCTGTGCCCTTGCTTCCTCGGTCACCTCCGCCCCCGACAGCATCCGCGCGATTTCTTCGCGGCGGCCGCGATCGTCGAGCGCGTGGACGCTGGTGCGCGTGATGGTCCCCTCGCTCGATTTGGCGATGATGAAGTGGAACGCGCCCTTGGCCGCGACCTGCGGGCTGTGCGTCACCGCGAGCAATTGCTTGCCCGCACCGGCCAGTCGCGCCAGCCGCTCGCCGATCGCGCTTGCCACCGCGCCGCCGACGCCGCGGTCGATCTCGTCGAAGATGATCGTGTCGGCGCCGCCCTCTTCGGCGAGCGCGACCTTCAATGCGAGGATGAAGCGCGACAATTCGCCGCCGCTCGCGATCCTGGCGAGCGGGGCAAAGGGCGCGCCGGGGTTGGTCGCGATCAGGAACTCGACGCGGTCCATACCATCGGCGCCCCAGCGGTCGGCGGGAAGCCGCTCGACAAGCGTTTGGAACCGCGCGGCGTCGAGCTTCAGCGGCGCCAGCTCGCCCGCGACCGCCGCGTCGAGCCGCGCCGCCGCCTTCGTGCGCTGATCGGAGAGCGCCGTCGCGGCATGGGTATAAGCGGCGGCCGTCTCGGCGACCGCGGCTTCAAGCTTCGCAAGGCCCGCGCTGCCGCCCTCGATCGCGTCGAGCCGCGCGGCGAGCGTGCCGGTGAGTTCGGCGAGTTCGTCCGGCTGGCATCCATGCTTGCGCGCCATCGCGCGCAGCTCGAACAGCCGCGTCTCGGCCGCCTCGAGCCGTTCGGGGTCATATTCCAGCGCGCGCGCCGCCTCGTGCAGCTTCGTCTCCGCCTCGTCGGCCTCGATGATCGCGCGGTCGAGCGCGGCGAGCGCCTCGGCGAGCAGCACATGGTCGCCCGCAAGCCGGTCGAGCCGCCGCGCCGCGCCGCGCAGCAGCGCGGGGCCGCCCTCGCTGCCGTCGAAGACTTCAAGGATCGCGCCGAGGTCGCCCGCGAGCCGTTCGCCCTTCTGCATCGCGGCGCGCGCTTCGGCGAGTTCGGCCTCTTCGCCCGGTTGCGGAGCGAGCGCCCGCAGTTCGGCGACGCAATGTGCGAGCCATTCGCGGTCGCGCTCGGCCTCGGCGATGGCCGCGCGCGCGGCGGAAAGCTTCGCCTCGGCGGCGCGCCACGCGGCATGGGCGGCGGCGACCGCGGCGGTGTCGGCGCGTGCATAGGCGTCGAGCAGCGCGCGGTGCCCCGCGGGCGCGAGCAAGCCGCGGTCGTCATGCTGGCCATGGATTTCGACCAGATGCGCTCCGACCTCGCGCAGCAGCGCCGCTGAACAGGGCTGGTCGTTCAGAAAGGCGCGGCTGCCGCCGTCGGCTTTCAGCGTGCGACGCACGATCAGCGGCTCGCCCGGTTCCTGCACCAGGTCATTTTCGGCGAGCAGCGCAGCGAGCGGGCTGCCCGCGGCGGGCGCGGTGAAGCTCGCGGTGACCTGTGCTTGCCCGCTCCCCTGCCGCACCAGCGCGCTGTCGGCGCGCGCGCCGAGCGCGAGGCCCAGCGCGTCGAGCAGGATCGATTTCCCCGCCCCCGTCTCGCCGGTCAGCACGCCCAGCCCGGCCTCGAAGTCGAGGTCGAGCCGTTCGATGAGAACGATGTTGGCGATGGACAATGCGGTCAGCACGCGCCGTCCTTACCGCAGAACAAAGCCAGAATCTATGCGCTCGGCGCGTGCTTCTGCATCAGCTTGTACGCGCGCTCATACCATTCATTGCCCGGATAGTTGGCGCCGAGCACCGCCGCCGATTTCTTCGCTTCTTCGGGAATGCCAAGCGCGAGATAGGATTCGGTCAACCGGTAGAGCGCCTCGGGCGCGTGGCTGGTCGTCTGATATTTGTCGACGACCTCGCGAAAGCGGATCGACGCGGCGAGCCAGTTCGAGCTGCGCTGATAGAAACGCCCGATTTCCATCTCCTTGCCCGCGAGATGATCCTGCACCAGGTCGAGCTTCAGCCGCGCGTCGGCGGCATAGCGGCTGTCGGGATAGCGGCGGACGATTTCGCCGAGCGCCGCCTGCGCCTGCTGCGTGATCCGCTGGTCGCGCGTCACGTCGCTGATCTGCTCATAATAGCTGAGCGCGATCAGATAATAGGCATAGGGCGCGTCCTTGTTGCCCGGATGAATCGCGAGGAAGCGCTGCGCGGCTTCGATCGCCGGGGTATATTCGCGGTCCATATAATAGCTGAACGAGCTCATCAGCTGCGCGCGGCGCGCCCAGGGCGAATAGGGGTGCTGACGTTCGACTTCATCGAACAGCGCGGCGGCGAGACCATATTGCCCGCGGTCGAGCCGATCCTGCGCGGCGCGGTAGAGCGTGTTGACGTCGCGCGCGACATAGCGCGTGTCCTGCTTGACTCCCCCGCCCCCGGCGCAGGCCGCGAGCATGGGCGTGATCACGAATGCGGCGGCGAGCAGGCGCGCGGCGGCGCGCGAAGGTGCAAAATGAGTCATGCGCGCGGTATAGCCACAGCGCGGATGAACGCAAAATAAATGATGGCCGCCCGGTCGGGTTTCGGCGTCGCCTTGCGGGAATAAGCGGCGGGACGAGTCATCCCGCTTTGACCACGCAGCCCTCTGGCGCATCGGCGGGCGCGGGGACGCGGCGCGCCGTCCTTATCGTCACATGCGGGTCAAGAATCTGCCCCGCCATCACCCCCTCGCCCGCGGTGGGCGATATCGGCGCGTTGAAGATTGCTGCGGCGACATCGGCGCCCGCGACGATTTCGCCGAACACCGCAAAGCCCGCCCCGTCACCCCCCGGCGCATCGGCGTCGAACCCCTTGATGTCGGAGAGCAGCAGGAAAAAGTCGGTGGTTGCGTCGCCGGGATTGAGCCGCGCCATCGACAGCGCGCCCTTGCAATTGGTCAGGCCCGTCGTCGTCGTCGGCTCGTGCGCGATGGGCGGAAAGTTCCGGCGCGCATCGCCGCGATTGCCCGCCTGGATCAACTGGTTCGCAGGCCCCCAGCTGCGGGTCGAGCGATAGAATTGGAACCCGTCCATCCGCTTCGTATCGACATAGCGAAGGAAATTGGCGGCGGTGACCGGCGCGCGCTTGTCCTCGATCCGCACGGTGATCGTGCCGAGATCGGTGGTGAGTGCGACATGGGGCCGCGTGTCGGCCTCGACGACCGGCGTGACGGGCGCGGGCACCGGCGGCACGGGCGGCGGCAACTGCGTGGCCTGCGGCGGAGCCGACGGCGATTGGGCGGCGAAGAAGAAGGCGAAGACAAGGTTCAGCATGACCCCGATCATAAACGCAACTGCGCCGCCGACGCGAGTGCTTTCCTGTCGCGCGGCGACGGGCCGGGCCGACCGGCTGGAAAGGCGCACCTCGACGTGATCGAGGCGCGCGCGGAACCGAACCAACGTCGTTGCGGGGCAATTGGGTTCGGCCGCGCGCACTCCATGCCGGGCCGCCGTCCGCCCCCTTTCGGGCGGGGACCGACCTTGTCCGCTCCCCAGCCCAAAACCGCCATTCCGCCAAAGGAAAAGGGGCCGCCTCTCGGCAGCCCCTTCCCTGTTCGCTGATCGAAAGACTCAGTCCTTCAGGAAATCGGGCACATGGCCCTGGTCTTCCGGACCTTCGCTGCGTTCGCGGCGGGGCCCACGATCGCCGCCGTCGCGACGCGGGCCACGGTCGCGGCCGCCGCGGCCGCGGTCGCCGCCGTCACGGCGCGGGCCGCGATCGCCCCGGTCACCGCGCTCGCGCGGTTCGCGCGCCGGGCGGGTGTCTTCGAGTTCCTCGCCGGTATCCTGATCGACGACGCGCATCGACAGGCGGACCTTGCCGCGCGGATCGATCTCGAGCACCTTGACCTTGACCTCCTGCCCTTCGGACAGGACGTCGGCGACCTTTTCGACGCGCTCGTTCCTGATTTCCGAGACATGGACGAGGCCGTCCTTGCCGCCCATGAAGTTCACGAACGCCCCGAAATCGACAAGATTGACGACCTTGCCGTCATAGATTTTGCCGACTTCGGCTTCCTCGACAATGCCCGCGATCCACTTGCGCGCGGCCTCGATCTGGTCGAGGTCGCTCGACGAAATCTTGATGAGGCCTTCGTCGTCGATGTCGACCTTGGCGCCGGTGGTCGCGACGATCTCGCGGATCACCTTGCCGCCGGTGCCGATGACGTCGCGGATCTTCGCCTTGTCGATCTGCATCGTTTCGATGCGCGGCGCGTGCGCCGACAATTCGCTGCGGACTTCGCCGAGCGCCTTGTTCATCTCGCCCAGGATGTGCGCGCGGCCTTCCTTGGCCTGCGCGAGCGCGGCCTCGAAGATTTCGCGCGTGATGCCCGCGATCTTGATGTCCATCTGCATCGTGGTGATGCCTTCGGACGTGCCCGCGACCTTGAAATCCATGTCGCCGAGATGATCCTCGTCGCCCAGGATATCGCTGAGGATCGCATAATCCTGGCCCTCGAGGATCAGGCCCATCGCGATGCCCGAGACGGGACGCTTGATCGGCACGCCGGCGTCCATCATCGCGAGCGAACCGCCGCACACCGACGCCATCGACGACGAACCGTTCGATTCGGTGATGTCGCTGGTCAGGCGGATCGTGTAGGGGAACTCGTCCTTCGTCGGCAGCACCGGATGCAACGCGCGCCACGCAAGCTTGCCATGACCGACTTCGCGGCGGCCGGGCGCGCCGAAGCGGCCGACTTCACCGACCGAATAGGGCGGGAAGTTATAGTGCAGCATGAAATGCTGATATGACAGCCCGTTGAGGCCGTCGATCATCTGTTCGGCATCCTTGGTGCCGAGCGTGCAGGTCGCGATCGTCTGCGTCTCGCCGCGGGTGAACAGCGCCGAGCCGTGCGCGCGGGGCAGGAAGTGCGTTTCGGCGACGATCGGGCGGATCTGCGTGGTGGTGCGGCCGTCGATGCGCTTGCCTTCCTTCAGGATCGCGGTGCGGACGATTTCGGCTTCGAGCTTCTTGGTGAGCTTGATGCCCGCCATCACCGCCTGCGGGTCGAGCCCGTCTTCGGCGAACATCGCCTTCGCCTTGTCGCGCGCCGCGTTGAGGGCGTTCGAGCGCGCCGACTTGTCGGTGAGCTTGTAGGCGGCCGCAATATCCTTGCCGATCAGCTTCTTGAGCTTGTCCTTGAGCGCGGCATTGTCGTCCGAAGGCGCGATCTCCCAGGGTTCCTTCGCGGCCTGTTCGGCGAGCTTGATGATCGCCTTGACGACCTCCTTGCACGCATCGTGCGCGAACATCACCGCGCCCAGCATGACCTCTTCCGACAGCTCATTGGCTTCGGATTCGACCATCATCACCGCGTCGTGCGTCGCCGCGACGACGAGGTCGAGGTCGCCTTCGGCAACCTGTTCGTCGGTGGGGTTGAGGATATATTCGCCGTTCAGATAACCGACGCGCGCCGCGCCGATGGGGCCCATGAAGGGGACGCCCGAGATGGTGAGCGCGGCCGATGCGGCGACCATCGCGAGGATGTCGGGCTCATTGTGGCCATCATAGCTCAGAACCTGGGCAATGGCGTTGATTTCGTTATAGAAACCTTCGGGGAACAGCGGGCGGATCGGACGGTCGATCAGACGGCTGACCAGGGTTTCCTTTTCGGTCGCGCCGCGTTCGCGCTTGAAGAAGCCGCCCGGGATGCGCCCCGCGGCCGAGTATTTTTCCTGATAATGGACGGTGAGCGGAAAGAAATCCTGCCCCTCCTTCACCGACTTCGCGGCGGTCACGGCGCACAGCACGACCGTTTCGCCCAGCGTCGCCATCACGGCGCCGTCGGCCTGACGGGCAACCTTGCCCGTTTCGAGCGTCAGCGTTTCACCGCCCCACTCGATCGATACTTTTTTCACGTCAAACATGCTTTTTCCTTCGCCCGCCGGGCCCTATGCCGGGCGGGGCCTCTGATTCCGGGCAATCCGGCCCGGGGCGGTGTAGGGCGTCTGTCTGCCCTATGGCGGCCCCGCCGGATGCGGGAGCGGCCCTTGTTCTTTGTGTCGCCCCCGCGAAGGCGGGGGGCCGCTGGCGGGATGAGGCTTCGGCTTGATCCCGCCCTGGATCCCCGCCTGCGCGGGGATAACGCAATACGTAAACGGCCCCCGTTACCGGGGGCCGAACGATTGCGTTACTTGCGAAGGCCCAGCTTCGCGATCAGCGCCGAATAGCGGGCCTCGTCCTTCTTCCTGAGATAGTCGAGGAGGCTGCGGCGCTTGTTGACCATCATCAACAGGCCGCGGCGGCTGTGGTTGTCCTTGTGGTGCGCCTTGAAATGCTCGGTCAGCGCGTTGATGCGGTCCGTGAGGATCGCAACCTGGACTTCCGGCGAACCGGTGTCGCCCGTTGCACGGGCATTGTCCTTGATGACTTCGGCTTTGCGCTCGGCGGTAATCGACATAATTTCTTCCTCGAACATCGTGTCTTACAGATTGAAGCCCCGCACGACCTTCAGCGTTCCCGCCAAAGCCTCGATCAAGGCAACGGGCCGGTTTTCGGCGTCGCGTCCCCAATAGAGCCCGTCGTGCGTGCTAACCCCGGTCCAGACGCGACCCTGACGGATCGCCCCTGCCGCTTCCGGGGAAAGGTCAAGAGCCGGGATGTCGACCAGCCCTGCCTCGAACGGCAGAAATACTTCTGATTGCGCGGCCCCTTGGCCGAAAGCGTTCAATTTGTCCAGCGAAATCGCCTGTTCGAGCGTAAATGGCCCGGCTTTCGTCCGGCGGAGCATCGTGACATGGCCGACACTGCCGACGGCGCGGGCAATGTCGCGCGCGAGCGAGCGGATATAGGTGCCCTTTGAGACATGGGCGGTGAGAGTGATCGAATCCAACCACGCTTCCCCACCCTCGTCACCCCGGACTTGATCCGGGGTCCATCCGGCGCCCGCGGCAATGGATGCCGGATCAAGTCCGGCATGACGAAGCGAGTATATCGTCACCCCCCGCGCCTTCATCTCGACGGCCTCGCCCTTGCGCGCGCGGTCATAAGCCCGCTCCCCGTCGATCTTGATCGCCGAATAAGCCGGAGGCACCTGCTCGATCGGCCCGGTGAAGCGCGGCAGCACCGCCTCGATGTCCGCCAGCGTCGGCCGCACGTCGCTCACCGCCACGATGTCACCCTCGGCATCGAGGCCCGCGGTTTCGGTCCCGAAGGCGATGGTGAAATCATAGACCTTGCTCGCATCGAGCATCCGTCCGGTGAGCTTCGTCGCCTCACCCAGCGCGATCGGCAGCACCCCCGACGCGAGCGGGTCGAGCGTGCCGCCATGGCCCACCTTGACCTTGCCCAGCCCCGCCTCGCGGCACACGCGCTTGACCGCGCCGACCGCCTGCGTCGATCCGAGCCCCATGGGTTTGTCGAGAATGATCCAGCCGTCCACGGGGGCGCGCTAGGCGCGCCGGGCCGCGCTTGTCAATTTGCCGCGGGCTTTTCGCCCATGATGTCCTTCGACTTGTCGCGCTTCGACGGCGGCGGCGCGGAGGTCACGAAGGAGGAGAGCGGGCAGCGCTCGCCGCGCACGATGATCGCCGAAAAACGGTCGAGCCGCGCCGCGCCGCGCGTTTCGACGCCGATCGCATGGGCGAAGTCGATGTCGCGGCAATATCCCGCAAAGGCGCCATAATACCAGTCGCCGCGGCGGTCCTGGATCCAGACGCCGCGTTCGCCATCGGCGCGCCAGTTGCGGATCGAGCTGTCGCTCGGAAAGACGATGCTCGATTCGACGCCGAGCGCGCGCGGTTCCCCGGCGGGCTCGTCGGCCGCCGCGACCGAAAGGGGAAGGAGCGCAGCGGCCAGGGAGAGTGCGAGTATCTTCATGGCGACTCGTCTAGCAGGAGCAGGCTGAACCAGCGCTGACCCTGCTGCGGCCGTCATTGCGAGGAGCCGAAGGCGACGCGGCAATCTCCAGCTTTTTGGCCGTGCACAAGGTCGATAGCTGGAGATTGCTTCGCTGCGCTCGCAATGACAAAGCCTGTTATCCGGCCCACTCCCCCGCCAAGATCGACCACAGCCCCGTATCGCGCACATGCCCGGTCCAGGTGATCCGCTCGGCGCGCAGCACGCCTTCCTTGGTGCAGCCAAGCTTGGCGACCGCCGCCTGCGACCGCCCGTTCCGCTCGTCGATGCGGAACTCGACGCGGCGGATGCCGACAGCGAACGCATGATTAAGCATCAGCCGCTTGACCCGGCCGTTGAGCCCGGTGCCGCGCGCAGCGGGATGGATATAGCTGTTGCCCAGCTCGATCGTCTGCGCCGACATATCGGGACGCAGCCACGCGGTCATGCCGACGAGCGTTTCGCGGTCGAAAATGGCATAGGGCATCCGGCTTTCATGCCCGACGAGCGCGGTGAAGCTCGCGTCGAAATGCTCGGGGTCATAGCTCGACGAATAGATCGGCCAGATGTCAGGATCGGCGGCGCAGGCGACGCGCAGCGCTTCGCGATGCGCCTCGGCGAGCTTGACGAGCCGAAGGTCGCCGTCGGCAAGCTCGACATAAAGCCGGTCAAGCATCACCCGCCGCCTCGCGCCGCTTTTGCATGAAATGCCGCCGGCACATCGCGACATAGCGGTCGTTGCCGCCGATTTCGGTCTGCGCGCCTTCGACCACCGCGCGGCCGCTTTCATCGACGCGCAGGTTCATCGTCGCCTTGCGCCCGCATTCGCACACGGCTTTGAGTTCGACGAGCGCATCGGCGAGGCCGAGCAAGGCCGCCGAGCCCGGAAACAGGTTGGCGGCGAAATCGGTGCGCAGGCCATAGCAGAGCACCGGGATATTCGCCTCGTCGGCGAGCCGTGCCAGCTGCAACACCTGCTCGCGCGACAGAAATTGCGCCTCGTCGACGAGCACGCAGGCGAGCGGCCGCTCGGCATTCTCCGCAGTCACCGCCGCAAACAAATCGCTGTCGGGGTCGAACTTGTGCGCCTCGGCCATCAGCCCGATGCGGCTCGTCACCTGCCCCGTGCCATAGCGGTCGTCGAGCGCCGCGGTCCACAGCATTGTCTCCATGCCGCGCTCGCGATAGTTGAAATCCGCCTGCAACAGCGTGGTCGATTTGCCTGCGTTCATGCTGGCATAATAAAAGTAGAGCTTGGCCATGGCCCGGCTATAGTCGGCGCCACGCGAACGACAAGCCGATCGAAAAGGGATTGAGGATGACCGACAGCACCGCCGCCGCCACGCCGCCGCAAAAGGGCGTGCTGGGATGGATCGAACGGGTCGGCAACCGCCTGCCCGATCCCGTGGTGCTGTTTCTGTGGCTCGTCGGCATGCTTGTCGTCATTTCGGCGATCGCGTCGGCGGCGGGCTGGTCGGCGCTGCACCCGACCGAGGTGGATCCCGAAACCGGGCGACAGAAAGTCATCGCTGCAACGAGCCTGCTCAGCGCCGACAATATCGCGCGGCTGTGGGTCGAAATGCCCGCGACCTTCACCCATTTCCATCCGCTCGGCTATGTGCTCGTCGTCATGCTCGGCGCGGGCGTGGCCGAGCGCAGCGGCCTGTTCGGCACCGCGATGCGCGCGAGCGTGCGCGGCGCGCCGAAATGGATGCTCACCCCGCTGGTCGCCTTTGTCGCGATGATGGGCAATCTCGCCGCCGACGCCGCCTATGTCGTGCTGATCCCGCTTGCGGCGGTGATCTATCACGCCGCCGGGCGCCATCCCGTCGCGGGGATCGCCGCGGCCTTTGCGGGCGTATCGGGCGGCTTTTCGGCCAATCTGCTGCCGGGCCAGCTCGACGCCTTGCTGTTCGGCATCACCGAGGCCGCGGTCGAAACGGTGTTCGGCGACTGGCAGGCGAATATCGCGGGCAACTGGTATTTCATCGCGGCGATGCTCTTCATCTTCCTGCCGGTCATCTGGTACGTCACCGACCGTATCATCGAGCCGCGCCTTGGCGCCTATGTCCCCGCCGGTCTCGCGGCGAAGGGCGACATCGGCGAACAGGACCGTCCGCTGAACGACGGCGAGCGCAAGGGGCTGCGCCACGCCGGCCTCGCGATCCTCCTGGTCATCGGGCTGTGGCTGCTCTTCACGCTCGGCCCCGGCACGCCATTGATCGCCGAGGACGGACCGCCCGAGGGCCGCTTCACCCCCTTCTACCAGTCGCTCGTCGCGGGCTTTTTCCTGCTCTTCCTGCTCGCCGGCTGGGCCTATGGCCGCGCCACCGGCGTCGTCGGCAACCACCGCGACCTGGTTAAGATGATGAGCGAATCGATGGGCGACATGGCCTATTATCTCGTCCTCGCCTTTGCCGCGGCGCATTTCGTCGCGATGTTCGCCTGGTCGAACCTCGGCCTCATCCTCGCCGTCCATGGCGCCGACGGGCTGAAAGCGATGGACCTGCCCGCGCCCGTGCTGCTCGCCGCCATCGTGCTGCTGACCGCCGCGCTCAACCTGTTTGTCGGGTCGGCAAGCGCCAAGTGGGCGCTACTCGCACCCGTCCTCGTGCCCATGCTGATGCTGCTCGGCATCAGCGCCGAAATGACGACCGCGGCCTATCGCGTCGGCGACGGGTCGACCAACATCATCACCCCGCTGATGGTCTATTTCCCGCTGATCCTGATTTTCTGCCAGCGCTGGCAACCGAGCTTCGGGCTGGGCAGCCTTGCCGCGACGATGCTGCCCTATTCGATCGGGCTGCTCGTCACCGGCACGGCGCTGGTGATCGGCTGGGTCGCGCTCGACCTCCCCCTCGGGCCAGGCGCGAGCGTGCATATCCCGGTGCCGACCTCGGCGCCCTGACCGGGCGGCTCCCGCTGCCTCACTCCGCGCCGAGCAGCGCGCGGAACCGCGCGGGCTGCGGCAGCAGGTCGGCGAGCGTGTAGCGGTCGAGGTGCGCGAGGAAGGCGGCGAGCGCGCCGCCGAGCGCACCTTGCAACCCGCATCCGCCGCGCACCGGGCAGGTCGAGGTTGCCGGGTCCATGCATTCGACCAGGCCGCCCAGATTTTCAAACTCGCGCACGACCGTTCCCGCGATCACTTCGCTCGGCGCTCGCGCGAGGGTCAGTCCCCCGCCGCGGCCGCGCTGCGCGCTGACATAGCCCAGTGTTTGCAGCCGCTGCGCGACCTTGGCCAGATGGTTGCGCGAAATGCCGTAGTGGCTGGCGATCTCGTCGACCGACATCTGCTGGCCGGTCGCCGCCAGCGCCATCAGGATCCGCAGCGCATAGTCGCTGTGAAGGCTCAGTCGCATTAATTAGGTATATTGGATATTGCTTTTTATCTCAACCGCGATAATAAGAGGTATCTGAAATACCATTATTGAGTCGAGCCCGATGCAACCGATCCGCGCGCACGCGCCAGCCCATCCCCACGCCGCCGCCGCGCGCGCGGCGCGGCGCGCCGATGCAAAGGTCATCGGCATCGACGAAACCTTTATCGCGGCCTTCGTCGATGATTTTTACGCCGCGACCCGGGCCGATGCGCTGCTCGGCCCGGTCTTTGCCGCTCGCATCGACGATTGGCCCGCGCACCTCGCCCAGATGAACCGCTTCTGGCAGTCGATCCTGCTGAGCGCGGGCAGTTTTTCGGGCAATCCGATGGTCAAGCATCTCGCGATCCCCGGCCTCGACGCCGCGCATTTCGCGCACTGGCTCGACCTCTTCTACGCGACGCTACACCGCATCGCGCCGACACCCGAAGCGGCGAAACTGGTCGGGGAGAAGGCGCGAATGATCGCCGAAAGCCTGCTCACCGGCATCCGCCTGCATCGCGACCGCGATGCCGATCTGTCCAGCAAAGTGGAGCTTCCCCATGTCTGACATGCCTGCCGTTCATCCCGCCCGCCTGTCCAACGATCCCTATGAAACCAGCGGGGTCCAGGCGGGTTTTCAGCTGCCGCGCTGGATGTGGCGCGCGATGTTCGCCTGCTATGCCGTCTTCTTTGTCGGCATCGCCGCGGCGACCGGCCGCGACACAGCGACGATCTTCATGCTCGCCATCTCCTTGCTTTACATGCTGATGTATTTCGTGACCGCCGGACTGCTCCATGCGCAAAAGGGCCCCGAACATGACTCGCCGCTCGATCGCGTCGGCGGGATGCTCGATACCTGGACCGGCCCGATGGACCGCGGCACCGTCGCGGCGCAGCTGCTCGCCGTGCCCGCGGGCTTCGCCTTTCTGGGCCTGACCTTCTTCGTCATCCGCGCCGCCAGCTTCTGACGATGGAAAAATGCTGATCGCCGATCGCGGACCGCCGCTGCCGACGGGCGCGGCGGCTTACCGCCAGATCGGCCCCTTTGCCGCGGCCGAGATTCCGGCCGGATTGCTCCGCGAGCATCGGCTGAAGCCCGGCGCCTGGGGGTTGCTGCATGTCGTGACGGGCGCGATCCGCTTCCGCTGGGACGACGCGAGCGGCGGCGCACGCCGGATCGCGGCTGGCGATACGATGCTGATCCCGCCTGGCGTCCCGCACCATCTGGAACCGGAAGGCCCGGTCACGATCACGATCGAGTTCCGGGCGTTGACCGCCTCCGCCTGATGATCGCCCTCGGGCCCCGGCCTTGACTCGCCCGCCTCCCCTGCCATGCTGCGCGGCCAAGACGCAGCATAGGGGAGAGCTGCCATGCGGTTGATGCCGGTGACCGATGCGATGTTCCTGTGGGGGGAAAGTCGCGAGATGCCGATGCACATTGGCGGCATCAACCTCTATACGCTGCCCGACGGGGTCGACGAGACCGAGTGGCTCAATGACCAGCTTGCCCTCCTCCGCGAGTCGGAAGGCCTCAGGCGACCGTTCAGCGAAGTGCTGAAGCTCACCCCCTTCGGCCAGTACGGCCCGATCCGCCTCGTCCCCGACCGCGACATCGACATGCACTATCATGTCCGCGCCGCGGCGCTGCCCAGGCCGGGGCGCTATCGCGAGATGTTCGAGCTGGCCTCGCGGCTCCATTCGAGCCTCCTCGACCGCACGCGGCCCCTGTGGGAAATCACGCTCATTTCGGGGTTGCCCAACCGCCAGATCGCGACCTTCAAGAAAATCCACCACGCGCTGATGGATGGCGCGGCGAGCATCCATTTCTACAACTCGATGTTCTCGCCCGACCCCGACGAGCGCCGTACCGCCTCGCCGCTGTCGGTCGAGGCCTATGAGGCCTATAAGCGCAAGTTCCCCGCCCCCAAAAAACCGCCGCGCCCCGACCTCACCGACATCAGGGCGATCGGCGATTTCCTCAAGGAACAATGGGGCAACAGCGTCGGGGTGACCAAGGCGATGAACCAATATCTTGCGGCGATGTTCGGCATCGGCGGCGACGGCCTCGTCACCCCCTTTGCCGGGGTGCCGCGCACCAGCTTCAACCGCAACATCACGGGCGCGCGGCGCTTTGTCGCGCAAAGCTGGTCGCTGGAACGCGTGCGCGCGATGGGCAAGGCCTATGACGGCACGATCAACGACGCGGTGCTCGGCATGTGCGCGGGCGCGATGCGCAAATATCTCCAGTCGCTGAACGAACTGCCCGACAAGCCCCTGAAGGCCATGGCGCCGGTGTCGATCCGGCCCAAGGACGACGTCGATTCGGGCAATTCGGTCGCATCGGTCACCGCGAACCTTGCGACGCATATCGACGATCCGGCAAGCCGCATGGCGGCGATCCAGGAATCGATGAACTCGGCGAAGGCGCAGCTGCGCGCGATGACCGCGCAGCAGATTCAGCTTTACACCGCGATCACCAGCTTCCCGATGATGCTCACCGCGCTCACCCGCACCGCCGACAGGTTTCCCGCCTATTCGGCGACCATTTCCAACGTCCCCGGCCCGCGCGAGCAGATGTACTGGAACGGCGCGCGCCTTGACGGCATGTATCCCGCGAGCATCCCTGTCGACGGCATGGCGATGAACATCACCCAGGTGTCGAACTTCAGAAACATCGATTTCGGCATCACCGCCTGTCGCCGCAGCGTGCCCCATGCACAGCGGATGATCGACTATCTGGAGGATGCTCTGGTCGAACTGGAGGCGGCGGCAGGCATCAAGAAGCCGAAATAGCCCGCCGATCCGCGTCAGAAATCGACCTGCGTTCGCAGTCCGAAAGTGTCCGCCGTATAATCGCGATCGCCCGTTGCCGTCGCCACGCGCGCATCGTCGATCCACAATTTGCCGTAATTGGCAGAAATGCGGATATAGTCGATCGGCGCCCAGACAAGGCCGATCAGCGCCGCCTGCTGGCGTCCGCCGACGATTCCACCGTCGTTGAGATCGAGATGATCGTAACGGGCGTTCACCTGAAACGCGCCGATGCCGCCGGCGGTGATCGGCTTCGAGGGCTTCAGCCGGTCGAAACCGCCGTCCTTATATCCGCGGCGGTCACCCGGCGTCAGCACCATCCCGACCTCGGCATAGCCGCCGAAGAAGGTCGGATCGGCCGAGCCGGTTCGGTTGACCCGGTGCCAATAGGCTTCGCCCGCGGCGTGGAACGGCCCCGCGATCACTGCGCCCTCCAGCCCGACGCCGCGCTCGCTCGCCACATCGATCTGTCCGGTATCGACCAGCCGCACGTCGGTCGTGTGAACGAAGGGCCGGGCGCGATAACGGCCCAGCGCCGCCGGGTCATTGGGGTCGCGCCAGTGGCCCGACGCGGCAAGGTGCAGCTGCGTATCGCCGAGCTTCGGCATCCACACGACGCGACCGTCGAGGCTGACCGCATTGTTCGTGTCATCGAGCAGATCCTCGGCATTGTCGCCGAACACCCCCGCCTGAATCAGCAGGTCGCCGCGCTTATATTGCGCTGACAGGCCGACGCGCCGCTCGAAACCAAAGGCCTGCGCAAAGGCTGCACGCTCCATGAAGCTGGTGAAGAGGTCGCTTGTCATCTCGTCGAGCGACCAGAAGGGTTTGATCTGCCCCGCAGTGATCGACAGCGGGCCGGTGCCATAAGTCAGGTAAACGTCGGTGAGCTCGACCGAGCTGTTCGCCACATCAGCCTCGACGCGATAGGCGAAACCGCCGGGAATCTTGCCGTCGACACCCAGATAGATGCGGCGGAACTCGGTTTTAAGGCCGCCCCGCACGCCGGTCGCACCGACCGGCGCATCGACTGCGGCCAAATCAAGCTGCATCCGCCCACGCGGCTTGAAGCTCCAGCCGTCGGCGGTCCTGATCTCGGGCGCGCCCTTCCAGGCGATCTCGCTCGCGGGCCTGGCGGTGACCGACGGCGCCGCTGGCGTTGGCGCGGGCGCAGTTGTCGGCGTCGGCTGCACGGTCGCGGCGTCGAGCCGCGATTCGAGCGTCGCGACCTGCGCCTTCAATGCCGCGAGCTCGGCGCGAAGCGCGGCAGCTTCCTCGGCCGTCATCGCCTGCGCCCGCGCCGCCGTCGGCAGGCAAAGGATCGAGGTCGCCAGCAGGGCGGCGGTCAGCGAATAGCGCATGGAAGGGAAAGCTCCGTGACGAAAGGGTTACAAACTGGCGGCGCTGTTATGGCGTATAAGTGACCGTTACGCGTCAATTGCATGACATTTTTGTTGCATCGCCATTTTTCCTGACCCCTTGCCAGCGAGGCGCCAGCGGCTAAGGACGTTCCAGTTTTTTCGGGCAACCTTTCAGGCGAAGGGCCTTTTGCGGGAGACCATCATGACGATCAATTTTGACGGCCGCGTTGCCATTGTCACTGGCGCGGGCGGCGGGCTTGGCCGCGCCTATGCGCTCGAACTTGCGCGGCGCGGCGCAAAGGTCGTGGTCAACGACCTCGGCGGCGCGCGCGACGGCACCGGCCATTCGGACGCGGCATTGCAGGTGGTCGAGGAGATTCGCGCCGCGGGCGGCACCGCCATGCCCGACGGTGGCAGCGTCACCGAATATGAACAGATGGTCGAAATGGTCGCAAAGGCGAAGGAGGAATGGGGCGGCGTCCACATTCTCATCAACAACGCCGGCATCCTGCGCGACAAGAGCTTCGCCAAGATGGAGCCCGCCGATTTCGACCTGGTGGTCAAGGTTCACCTGCTCGGCAGCGCCTATGTCACCAAGGCGTGCTGGGACATCATGCGCGACCAGGCCTATGGCCGCATCCTGATGACCGCATCGTCGACCGGCCTCTACGGCAATTTCGGGCAGGCCAATTATGGCGCGGCGAAGCTGGGCCTCGCCGGCCTCACCAAGACGCTCCACCTCGAAGGCGCAAAATATAATATCCGCTGCAACACCATCGCACCGGTTGCGGGCACGCGGATGACCGAGGATATTTTCCCCGCCGAGCTGTTCGAGAAGTTCACGCCGGAAAATGTCGTTCCCGCCGCGCTCTATCTCGTCAGCGAAGACGCGCCGACCAACATGATCGTCGGCGCGGGCGCGGGCGCCTATCACGCCGCCTATGTCACCATGACCCCCGGCGTCGCGCTGCCCGAAGGCGAGCGCACCCCCGAAGGCGTCGCCGCCGCGTGGGACAAGATCATCGACCGCACCGGCGACACCGTTCCGCAATCGGGCAGCGAACAGTCGATGAATGTGATGAAGGCGCTGATGGCGCTGGGTTGAGGCATTTCGATCCTCCCTGTGCCGCAGGCATGGGGAGGTGGCAGCGGCGTAGCCGCTGACGGAGGGGCCTTGGCGCAGACGTCGCCGCCCCTCCACCACTCGCTTCGCGAGCGGTCCCCCTCCCCATCGCTGCGCGACAGGGCGGATCACGGCGCCATGCCGTATTGACACAGCAACACAGTTCTGGAATAGTCTCGGCGGGGCAAGGGGATCGGTCTAGGAAGGACGACCCCGATGTATAGTGAAAGCGACCTGCAAGCCGCGGTCGATGCAAAGATATTGACGCCGGAGGCCGCCGCGGCTTTTCGCGGCCATATCGCATCGGTGCGCGCCGCCCCCGGAGCGGATGAAGAATCCTTCCGCCTCATCACCGGCTTCAACGATATTTTCGTCAGCATCGCGGCGGTGATCCTGCTCGTCGCGGTGGCGTGGATCGGCGAATCGATCCACAGCGCGTTGGCGGGCGCGTTCGTCGCGAGTTCGGCCTGGCTTCTGGCGGAGTATTTCACGCGCCGCCGCCGCATGGCGCTGCCCAGCATCATCCTTGTCCTCGCCTTCGCCGGCGGCGTTTTTGCAACAATGGCGGGTTTCCTCGTCGAACATGGCGAGGCCATTTTCGGAAGCAGTCCGGGCGACACCGTCGGCGCGCTGCTCGTCGGCACGATCGCCGCGGTGACCGCGGGCGCGACCTGGCTGCACTGGAAACGCTTCATGGTGCCGATCACCGTCGCGGCGGGCACGGCTGCCCTCGCCGCGACCGCAATCGCGCTGATCCTGTCGCTGACCGGGGTTCCCGATCATAATCCGACGCTGGTGATGGCGCTGGTCCTTATCGCCGGACTCGGCGTCTTCGCGCTCGCCATGTGGTGGGACAAGAGCGACCGCGCACGCCAGACGCGGCGCAGCGACGTCGCCTTCTGGCTCCACCTGCTCGCCGCACCGATGATCGCGCATCCGATCTTTCACCTGCTCGGCGTCACCGAGGGCGACAATATCGGCAGCGGCGCGGCGTTGATGGTCGTCGCCATCTATGTGCTGTTCGGGCTGATCGCGCTCGCGATCGACCGCCGCGCGCTGCTCGTCTCGGCGCTCGCCTATGTGCTGTTCGCGCTGACGCAGCTGTTCAACCAGTTCGGCGCGGTCGAACTCAACGTCGCGCTGACCGCTTTCGTGATCGGCTCGGCGCTGCTGCTGTTGTCGGCCTTCTGGCAGAATGCGCGCCGCGCCGTCGTCGGCCTGTTGCCCGCGCAAGTCGCCGGGCAATTGCCCGCGGCCGCCTAAACCTCCGCTGCCGCGCGCCGGACGAGCGCGCGCAGCCAGATCGATGCCGGATCGGCCTCGGCTGTCACGGGCGTGAACAGCCATTGCCGGTCCGGCGACGGGGCCAGCGGCAAGTCCACCGCCGCCACGCCCAGCGCCGCGCCCGGCCCGGCGCAGAAACGCGACGGCAGCACCGCGACCAGATCGCTGCCCGCAACCAGGTGCAACGCCTGAAGATAATGCGGCACCACCACGGCGATATTGCGCTCCAGCCCCTCGTCGCGCCACCAGCGGTCAACCGGATCGTGCGGCATCGCCGCGGTCGCGACGCCGACGTGCGGCAGGGCGGCGATCTCCGCCAGTCCCATCGCGGCGATCGCCGCGGCGCGGTCGGCGCGCACCGCCAGCCGGTCGTCATCGTCGAACAGCGGCTCCATCCGCATCGAACGATAGAGATGCGGCTCGCAACTGATGGCAAAATCGATCTCTACCCCCGCGCCGGGCATTGCGCCGATCGCCCAGGGGACGATCTCGATACGGCACGATGGCGCTTCGTCCAGCAGCAACGCCGCGAACCGCGGCAGGATCGTCGCCGCGATCACGTCGGGCATGGCGGCGCGAAAGACCTGCCGCGCCGACGCCGGGTCGAACGCTTCGGCGCGATAGAGCGCCGCCGTCTTCGCGAGCAGCGCGCGCAGCGGATCGAGCAGCGCGACCGCGCGCGGCGTGGGCGCCATGCCGCCGCCCGTGCGAACGAGCAGCGGATCGCCGAAATCGCGGCGGAGGCGCGCCAGCGCGCGGCTGACCGCCGGCTGCGACAATCCGACGCGCTCCGCCGCCGCCGATACCCCGCGCGTTTCGAGCAACGCGAGCAACAGGCGCAGCAGATTGAGGTCACAGCGATCGAAATCCGGTTCACGCATAACCAATATCCACTATATTCATTTTTGTTATGATCTAGCCGCGGGCATGATCGGCGTCGAAAGGAAAATTCGATGACCGCACAGGCCAACAAAGAAACGATCCGCCGCATCTATGCCGCGCTCGAAACCGGCGACCGCGCGCCCTTTGGCGCGGCGGTCCACCCCGATTATGTCTGGCGCCTTCCGGGTCATTCAAGCTGGTCGCGCCGCTTCGAGGGGCAGGAGGCGGTGCGTCGCGACCTGCTCGCGCCGCTGTTCGGGCTGTTCGCGACGACCTATACCGCGCGCGCGATCAACCTGATCGCCGAGGGCGACACCGTCGTCGCGGAGGTCCGCGGCGACGTGACGACGAGGCGCGGCGAGCGATATAATAATGACTATTGCTTCCTGTTCCGCTTTTCGGACGGCAGGATCGTCGAAGTCATCGAATATGGCGACACCGACCTGGAGGAACGGGTGCTCGGAAATTACGACGCGGTCCTTGCGGCGCATCGCGCCGCCGCTGGCTGACGGTCAGTCGCCGACCAGTTTCATCAGCTTGCGTTCGACGGGCGCGAGGATGTTCGACAATTCGTCCCCGCGTTTCAAAATCGCCCCCGCTTCGGAGACCAGGGCCCACATGCCCTGGCGGTTCCGCAGCGCGGGACGTTTTTCGATGCGATATTCGGGGCGCTCGGCAGCGCGGCGAAAGGCGGAGAAGATCGCGGCGTCGCGATGGAAATCCATTGCATAGTCGCGCCAGTGCCCCGCCGCGACCATCCGGCCGTAAAGATCAAGGATGCGCATGAGTTCGGGGCGTTCAAAACCGGTCTGAAGCGGCGCCGTCCGGCCATGGAACGGCAGGGGGGTGACCGTTCCCATCAGGCGCTTTTCCGGCTCCCTCTGCGCCGCGGCGCCTCTTCGACTTCGGTGCCGCGCGCCGCGTCGCGTTCGGCGATCAGCGCCGCGAGCTGCTTCTGCATCTGCTCGAGTTGGCACTGCAACAGTTCGACCTTTTGTGTCGCGGGATCGAAGGTTTCGCTGCACGGCGTCCCGTAAGGCACGAACTCGCGCGCATATTCGGTTGCGTCCAGCAAGGTCGAACGCGCGGGTATGCCCACCATCACCGCACCTTCGGGCACATCCCTGGTCACCACGGCATTGGCTCCGACGCGCGCGCGCGCATTGACCGTGATCGGGCCCAGTATCTGCGCGCCCGATCCGACGATGACGTCGTCGGCGAGCGTCGGATGGCGCTTGCCGCCGATGCCGTTCGCCGGGTCCGTGCCGCCGAGCGTCACCCCCTGATAGATCGACACATTGTCGCCAATCTCCGCCGTCTCCCCGATGACAACGCCGAAGCCATGGTCGATGAACAGGTGCCGACCGATCGTCGCGCCCGGATGGATGTCGATCGCGGTCAGGAAGCGCGACAGATGATTGACGAAGCGCGCGAGGAAGAACAGCCGCGCCTCGAACAGCCAGTGCGCGACGCGGTGCATCCCGACCGCGAGCAGGCCCGGATAGAGCAGGATTTCCCAGCGCGACCGCGGCGCGGGGTCGCGCGCCTTGATCGAATCGAGATAGGCGATCAGCCCGTTGAACATAAACTGTCCCCTGCGACCCTGGGGTCAGGACCCATTCATTGCGCGATCGAGGCGTCGAAATGGCGAAGATATCGGGTTCGGGCGGGTGCAGCGGGTAGCATCGCTACCCGCAAGGCCGCGCGGGCCCGAGATCGAAGCCATTTCGACGTCCCTTCGGGATTTGACCGATTTTGTCCATTGTTTCGTCGGCAAGTCTTGAAATATCGGCATATTCCTTCGCCTTGCCTCCTCACACTGAACAAAATCGCCTCAAACCTCGATCGCGCAATGAATGGGTCCTGACCCTATTCTGTACCGCGCAAGATAGATGTTCGCCCGGCGCATTTCCACCCCCGGCGGCATTTATTCGATCAGCGGCCGAACAGCCCGATACGCAAAAGCAGCAATCCCTCGCGCCGCAAATGGCGCGCGCCATCGCGGCGCGCGATCGCCGCGGCCCAGTGGTCGAGCATCCGCAGCGCGCGGCTGCCGGCGAAATCCCCGCGCGCGGGCGCCTCGGCGTTCCTGGCATCGGCTAGAAGGCGGCGCGCCATATCCTTCGCCTCGACGACGCCGGCGCCCCAAAGCAGGCCCCAGCGTTTCCCGGCCGCAGCTCCGCCTCCCGACAGCGCGAAAAGCTCTGCGCCGAAGCTTGCGGCCGCCGCGCACCGCTCGGCATCATTCTCGGCCAGCAGCATCGCTTCGGCCGCATCGACCAGCGCATCGAGCCCGCCCTGCCCGGCCCAGCTTGCCGCAAGGTCGGCGAGCAGGGGTTCGCCCTTGGGCAAGGCGGCGGGATCGCTTGCGAGCAGCGCCATCATGTCGCGCCACCACGCAAGCTTGATCTGTCCGATCAGCGGCTCGCGTGCATCGAGCAGCAATTTGGTCAACCGTGCGGCGAGGCCCCACAGCGCCGCCATCGCCGCGCGCCGCGCCCGCGGCACCGCGACCATGACGCGCGGATCGCGCATGTCGGGGCAGAAGGAAATTTCTGGAGCAGCGTCATCCATCGTCGCGGCGCTACCAGCACAGCATCGTCATTGCGACCCCGGCGAAGGCCGGGGGAAGCAATCTTCAGCCCGCGGCCCCATGAATCGCCCGCCGGAGATTGCTTCGTGGCTTCGCTCCTCGCAATGACGAGGGAGACTAGGCGCGATGGAGGACCGCCTTCACCGCCTTCACCACCCGCGGCGTGTCGATCAGCGCGGCCTTTTCGAGATTGTTGGCATAGGGCAGCGGCACATCCTCGTTGCACACGCGCATCACGGGCGCGTCGAGGTCGTCGAAGCCCTGCTCCATCGCGACCATCGCGAGTTCGCTGGCGATCGAGCAGACCGGCCAGCCTTCCTCGACGACGACGAGGCGGTTCGTCTTCTTGAGGCTCGCCAGCACCGTCGCGGTGTCGAGCGGACGCAAGGTGCGCAGGTCGATCACCTCGGCGTCGATGCCCTCGCCCGCAAGGCTGTCGGCGGCTTCGAGCGCGAGCCCGACGCCGATCGAATAGCTGACGATCGTGACGTCGCTGCCTTCGCGCATGGTGCGCGCCTTGCCGATCGGCAGGACGAAATCCTCGATATCGGGAACCTCGAAGCTGCGGCCATAGAGCAGCTCGTTTTCGAGGAAGACGACCGGGTCTTCGGTGCGGATCGCGGCCTTCAGCAGCCCCTTGGCGTCGGCGGCGTCATAAGGCGCGATGACGATCAGGCCGGGGACGCTGGCATACCAGGGCGCGTAATTCTGGCTGTGCTGCGCCCCGACGCGCGCTGCCGCGCCGTTGGGCCCGCGGAACACGATCGGACAGCGCATCTGGCCGCCCGACATATAGTTGGTCTTCGCCGCCGAGTTGATGATGTGGTCGATCGCCTGCATCGCGAAGTTGAAGGTCATGAACTCGATGATCGGCTTGAGGCCGCCCATCGCCGCGCCCGCGCCGAGACCCGCGAAGCCATATTCGGTGATCGGCGTGTCGACCACACGGCTGGCGCCGAACTCCTGGAGCAAGCCCTGCGTGACCTTGTAGGCGCCCTGATATTCGGCGACTTCCTCGCCCATCACGAACACGCGGTCGTCGGCGCGCATCTCCTCGGCCATCGCGTCGCGCAGCGCTTCGCGGACGGTGAGCTTCACCATCGCGGTGCCTTCGGGGATGGCGGGATCATCGGCCCGTTCTACCGCGGCGGGTTTTTCGACCTTCTCCGTCGTCCCGGCGGAAGCTGGGACCGCTGGCGCAGGAGTGGCTTCGATAGCGGCCCCAGCTTCCGCCGGGGCGACGGCTTTGGCAGGCGTCGCCGCATCCTCGCCCTCACCCGCGATCGTCGCGATCACCGTGCCGACCTTCACATTGTCGGTACCTTCGGGAACGAGGATCTGAGCGATCGTGCCCTCGTCGACTGCTTCAAACTCCATCGTCGCCTTGTCGGTCTCGATCTCGGCCAGGATGTCGCCCGACTTCACCGCGTCGCCTTCCTTGACGAGCCACTTGGCGAGCGTGCCTTCTTCCATCGTCGGCGACAGCGCCGGCATCTTCAGTTCGATGGCCATCTCAATACTGCTCCACCAGCACGTCGGTATAAAGTTCGGACAGGTCGGGTTCGGGCGCGCTTTCGGCAAAGTCGGCCGATTCGGCAACGATTGCACGAATCTCCTTGTCGATGTCCTTGATCCGGTCCTCGCCGATCCCGGCGTCGGTCATCAATTTCTTGAGATGCTCGATCGCGTCCGACTTGTCGCGGACCGCCTGCACTTCCTCGCGGCTGCGATATTTGGCGGGGTCGGACATCGAATGGCCGCGATAGCGATAGGTCTTGAGTTCCATCAGCACCGGCCCCTTGCCCGCGCGCACCCATTCGAGCGCCGCCTCGGCCGCGCCGCGCACCGCCAGAACGTCCATGCCGTCGACCTGCATCCCCGGAATGCGGAAGCTTTCGCCGCGGCGATAGAGCTGGTCCTCGGCCGACGCGCGGTTGACCGACGTGCCCATCGCATATTGATTATTCTCGATCACGAAGATGATCGGCAGCTTCCACAGCTCGGCCATGTTGAAGCTCTCGTAAACCTGGCCCTGGTTCGCGGCGCCGTCGCCGAAATAGGCCATCGCCACCCCGCCGTCGCCGCGATATTTGTGCGCAAAGGCAAGCCCGGTGCCGAGCGACACCTGCGCGCCGACGATCCCGTGGCCACCGTAAAACTTATGCTCGACGCTGAACATGTGCATCGAGCCGCCCTTGCCCTTCGAGATGCCCGCGGCGCGGCCGGTCAGCTCGGCCATGATGACCTTGGGGTCGATGCCGTAAGCGAGCATGTGGCCATGGTCGCGGTATCCGGTGATGACACTATCCTTCTCGCCGTCGAGCGCCGACTGGAGCCCCACCGCAACCGCTTCCTGCCCGATATAGAGATGGCAGAAGCCGCCGATCAGGCCCAATCCATAAAGCTGCCCCGCCTTTTCCTCGAAACGGCGGATGAGCAGCATGTCGCGATAGAATTTCTCAAGCTCCTCCGGCGTCGCCTCATAGGGGACGGGGTCGCGCGGCTGCTCGCGATTGGACGAGGGAGCTGGGGTGGAGGCGACTTTTTTTGGCGCGGCAGTCTTACGCGCGGGTGCTTTGGCCAAGGCGGATTTCCTTTGCGATTAGCCGTTACGGCAAGGCCCCCTATAGGAGCGGCGCGACGGGTTTGGCAACGCCTGCCATGATCGCGCACAGGGCCGACTTACGTATGCAGCTTCGGCACCGCAAACCTTGTCGGCGTCATTGCGACGAGCCCCGGACTTGATCCGGGGCGACGCGGCAGTCGCCAGCTTTCAGCATGGCGCGAGGTCGATAGCTGGGGATTGCTTCGCTCCGCTCGCAATGACGGCATGGAAGCGTTACTTCGCCTCGGGCTCCATCGGAATGATCACCTCGTCGGGGTGATAGGCGCCAAGTTTCGAGCGCACATATTCCTCCGCCAGATCGGGATCGACGCGCCGCTGGTCGAGCAAATTGACGCGGTTCTGAAGCTCGCGCTCTTTCTTGGTCAACTCGCTCAGCACGACGCGCTTCTTTTCGACCGACTGGCTATATTCGCCCCAGGCGTAAAGCCCGGTCGGGCCGAAGATCGCATAGCCCAGCATGGCCAGCACCGCGATCACGGCGAGCGCCGGCCCGGTCGCGCGGCTCATCGACTTGCGGAACTTGTGGCGCTGCATCATCGCCGCCCTTGAATCACAGGCGATTCATGGCGTCAAGGCGTCGGGTGCGGGTTATGCATTCTTAATCGTCACCCTGAACTTGTTTCAGGATCCATGGCCCAGGTTCGCGAGTTCAGGCCGTGGATGCTGAAACAAGTGCAGCATGACGAGGTAAAAGGGCTTATCCGAAAATCGCCATCCCCGGATAGCGCGCCATGTCGCCCAGCTCTTCCTCGATGCGGATGAGCTGATTGTATTTCGCAAGCCGGTCCGAACGCGCGAGGCTGCCGGTCTTGATCTGGCCGCAGTTCGTCGCGACCGCGAGGTCGGCGATCGTCGAATCCTCGGTCTCGCCCGAACGGTGCGACATCACCGCGGTGTAGCGCGCGCGGTGCGCCATATCGACCGCGTCGAGGGTTTCCGACAGGGTGCCGATCTGATTGACCTTGACGAGCAGCGAATTGGCGAGACCGTCCCTGATCCCCTGTTCGAGCCGCGCCGGGTTGGTGACGAACAGATCGTCGCCGACGAGCTGGCACTTGTCGCCGATCAGGTCGGTAAGCGCCTTCCAGCCGGTGAAATCATCTTCGCTCATGCCGTCCTCGATCGACAGAATCGGGTAATCCCTGACGAGCGCGGCGAGATAGTCGGCCATCTGTTCGGGACTCAGCGAAAGCCCCTCGCCGCTGATGTCATACTTCCCGTTCCTGAAGAACTCCGTCGCGGCGCAATCCAGTGCGAGCACGACGTCGCTGCCCAGCTTGAACCCGGCCTGATCGACCGACGCCGCGATGAAATCGAGCGCGGCGCGCGTCGAGGCGAGGTTCGGGGCGAAGCCGCCCTCGTCACCCACCGCAGTCGCAAGGCCTTTCGCCGACAGGCCTTTCTTCAGCGTGTGGAAAATCTCGCTGCCCCAGCGCACCGCCTCGGCGATGCTGCCCGCGCCGACGGGCATGATCATGAACTCCTGCACGTCGATCGGATTGTCGGCATGTTCGCCGCCGTTGATGATGTTCATCATCGGCACCGGCAGGGTGCGCGCCGACACGCCGCCGACATAGCGATAAAGCGGCAGCCCGCGTGCGTCGGCGGCGGCCTTGGCGGCGGCCAGGCTGACGCCGAGGATCGCGTTGGCGCCGAGGCGGCTCTTGTTCGCGGTGCCGTCGAGGTCGATCATCGCCATGTCGATTTCGCGCTGGTCCTCGGCATCGAGGCCGATCAGCGCCTCGGCAATCTCGCCATTCACCGCCGCGACCGCCTTGGTCACGCCCTTGCCCAGATAGCGCGCCTTGTCGCCGTCGCGCAATTCGACCGCCTCGTGCGCGCCGGTCGAGGCGCCCGACGGCACCGCGGCGCGGCCGAAGCTGCCGTCCTCCAGCAACACATCGACTTCGACGGTTGGATTGCCGCGGCTATCGAGGATTTCGCGGCCGTGGATGTCGATGATGGCGGTCATGGATAATGTCCCTGCTGGCGGCCGGAGCGGCCGGATGGATGAGGCGCCCGCCTGTTATCGGCGGCTGCGCGCCGACGCAATATGCATAGGATTTTTGCGCGGCTATGGAACCAAAGGGCGCCGCTTGCTATATATTGGGACAGGACCAGAAAGGATGCCCGCCCGCGCGGCGCCCGATACGACAGAAGAGGACAAGATGATGGCAAAAGCCGCTACGCCCGCGACCAAGAAAGTCGCCGCGCCCCGTCCCAAGGCCCCCGCGAAGGCCGCAGCCACCAAGGCGGCGCCAGCTCGCAAGCCCGCGTCGACAAAGACCGCCAGGGAGCATCCGATCCGCGATCAGCTGGCGGTGACGCGCGACACGATCAAGTCCGAAGCGTCGAAGAAGGCGGCATCGCTGAAGCAGGAAGCCGCTGCGCTCAAGAAACAGGCCACCGCGTCGGCGCGCGATGCCGCGACCAGGGGCAAGGACAAGGCCGCCGAAGCCGTGGGCAGCCTCGCCAGGCTGCTCGAGGACAGCGCGGGCACTGTCGATGCCAAGTTCGGCAAGCAGTACGGCGACTATGCGCGCTCGGCGGCATCGACCGTCGCCGGCCTCGCCTCGACGCTCGACAAGAAGGATCTCGACGAACTTGCGGCTTCGACGCGCGACATGGTCAAGAAGAACCCCGCGATCGCGGTCGGCGCCGCGACGGTGATCGGCTTCGTGCTCGCCCGGATGCTCAAGGGCGGCTCGAACGATTGATCGGGCCTTGGCATCCTCCGACCCCGAAACCCCCGCGCCCGCCGGGCGCAGCTTTGACGGCATAAGCCACGGCTATGCGCCCGATGGTCGCCCGGCGACCAGCGAACCCGTCCCGCTCGACAAGATTGTCGGCGACGTCGTCGAAAATCTGTCGGCGACGGCAAAGGCCGAGCTGGCGCTGATCGAGGCGCGCGGCGAACTCGCCCTGCACGGCGCGACGTGGAGTGCCGCGTGGGGCGCCGTCGCCGCCTGCGCGCTCGGCGTCGCGATGCTTGCGCTGGCGTTCGGCGCGATCCTTGCGCTCGCGCCGCACACGGGGCCGTTGCTCGCGACGATCATCGTGGTGGCGGTGCTGCTGCTGATCGCGGCGCTCGCCGGCTGGCGCGCGCGGCGGGCCTATGGCGACATTCGCACCGCGCTGCGGCGCGACCTGGTGAATGAAGGGGTGGACGACTGATGCCGCGCACGCGCAACCGCCTGATCGCCGCCGCGCGCCGCTCGATGCTCCAGCGCGCCGAGCTTTACCGGCGGCTCGATGTCGCCAAGGCGGCGCTGCACCCGGCGGCGCTGCTCGACCGCGGCAAATATCGCGTGCGAACCAAGGTCGATGATGCCGCGCACGCGATGCGGCAGGAGTTTCGCGACAATCGCTGGCCGATCGCGATCGCCGCCGCGGCGGGCATCGCCTGGCTGCTGCGCGAACCGATCAGGGAACATGCGCCCAGACTGGCGCGCAAGGTGCAGGATATGGCGGCGGGTGTCGCCGATCATTTTCGTGCCGACACGGCCGACGAAGATGACACCGGACAAGTGGAGGAAGATGATGAAGCCGTTCAGTGAAACCGCGCGCGAAACACGTGCGAAAGCGAGTGAACTTGCGGAGAAAACCGCCGAGAACGCTCGCCTGACCGCCGAGGCGGCAAAGGCGCGCATCCAGGAAGGCTATGGCCGCGCCCGCGCCGCGACCGAAGAGATCGCAGCGCGCGCCAGCGAACAGGCGGGCGCCGCGCGCGAGGCGGCAAGCGAAGCCTATGCCAAGGGCAAGGTGCAGGCGAAGCGCGCGAACAGCAAGCTCAAGGAGGTCGCCGAAAAGCAGCCGCTGGCGCTGGTCGCCGGCGCGGTCGCCGTTGGCGCGCTCATCGGCTCGCTGCTGCCCAAGGGACGCTCGGGCGAGGAATGAGCCCGCTTGCGGGACAAGAGAAGCGCTGGTAGGGGGCGCCGCTTCTCCCCAACCAGCGGTACTCCGCAAGGAAAGCAGCGATGAGCAAATTGCACCTCGTGTTCGGCGGCCGGGTCAGCGATCCGCAGGGCCTCGACTTCGTCGACCTCAACAATCTCGATGTCGTCGGCCTCTATCCCGATTATAAATCGGCGGAAAAGGCGTGGCGCAGCGCCGCGCAGCGCACCGTCGACGATGCCGAAATGAAATATGTCGTCGTCCACCTGCACAAGCTGTTGCAGCCCGACGCGGAATAATCGCCGACAGGGCGAATAATTCGCGTCGTCCCCGCGCGATGACGGTACAACGGTCGGACTATAATCCAGCTGTCTGAATCGTCATTCCGGCGAAGGCCGGAATCTCGCCCTCGCATCCTGCCGCAACGGCGAGATCCCGGCCTTCGCCGCGATGACGACACAAGGGGCGACTCAGTCGAATCCGGTCGCGCGATCGTTAGCGGAAATTGTCGGCGTAGGCCTGGATCTTCAGCTTGCGCGCGGGCGTCGGCATCACCTCGGCGTCGATCCCATATTTTTCGGCGTAGGCGACCGCCGCCTCGCGGCTCGTAAAGCTCAGCCGCAGCTGGCGTTGTGTGTCGCCGCTGCCCGCCCAGCCCATCAGCGGGTCGGGCTTGCGCGCCTCGGCGGGGGCAAACTCCAGCATCCAGCGATCGGTGCCCGCACGCCCCGACTGCATCGCATTTTTGGGCTTCTGGAAGATACGCGCTTTCATCGGAGAGTCCCTGACCGGATTATTCTGCCGCCGCCTTAGCCGCAAGCGGCGCGGGCGAAAAGGGGCCTATTGCGCATCGCGCCGCGCCTGCGCCGCCTTGGTCATCAGCGTCGGTCGCGCGTTGGCGGGGTCGTCGGGCCAGCTGTGCCTGGGATAGCGGCCGCGCATCTCGCGCGCCACATCGTGCCAGCTGCCCGCCCAGAAGGAGGCGAGGTCGCGCGTCGTCTGAATCGGCCGGTGGGCAGGCGAGGTCAGCGCGAGAATCAGCGGCACCGGCGGATCGCCGATGGTCGGATGGCGCGACAGCCCGAACATCTCCTGCACCCGCACGCTGACCGTCGGGCCGCCGTCGGCGCCATAGTCGATCGGATGGCGACTGCCCGCCGGGGTCGTGTAGTCGGCGGGCGCATGTTTTTCGAGCAGCTGCCGCGCCGGCCAGTCGAGCATCACCATCAGCGCATCGGCGAGCCTGCGGTCGCCGATGTCGCGCAGCCCCCGGCAACCGGCAAGTAAGGGTTCGAGCCAGATTTCGAGGCTGTCGCCCAGCGCATCGGCCGACAGCGCGTCGATCCCCGCAAAGGAGGCACGCTGGCGCAGCGCCTGCGCCGCCGGGCCCCAGCCGATCAGACCCAGCCCCTTCTCGCGCACCGCCGCCATGCGCACGGCTATGTCGCTCTCCGCATGGTCGCCGCGTGGCGCCTGCCCGCTCGTCAGCGCGATCGCGCCCAGCCGCCGCTCGCGGCGATGATCGACGCGGTCGGTCGCGCTGTCAAAGCGGCTCGTCGAATGGGACAGGATACGGTCCGCGAACAAGGCTTCGACCTCGGCCGCTTCGATCGGCGCCGCAGCAAGGATACGTACGCCCGCGGCATGGCCCTGCGCGTCGGCAATCGCGAGCCATTCATGGTTGCTCAGCGGATCGACCGGATCGATGCGATAGGCGCGCCCGCCGACGCTCAGATAATCGCCGCGCTGCCCGGCGCGCCTACGCGCGACGCGCTCGGGCCAGGCGGTCGCGACCCAGCCGCCGATCGAGCGCGGCGCGGTATCGCCCGCGTCCGCCGCGAGCTTCTCGGCAATGCCCGACAGCCGCCGGGCGAGGCGAAACGCCCCTTCGGACCGCCCGTCGCGCTGCCCGCGCCAGCGCGCCAGCCGCGTCTCGACATCGACGCCGCGCCCGCCGAGCCCCGGTTCGGTGAGCAGCACCGCAAGACGGCCCGCCAGCTCGCCCTCGCCCGCGCGCGCTGCGTCGAGCAGCATGTGCGCGAGCGGCACGGGAAGCGGGATCGCCGCAAGCGCCTTGCCATGCGCCGTGATCCGCCCGTCATCACCGAGCGCGCCGATCGCTTGCAGCCGCGTCTTGGCTTCGGCGACCGCGGCGGGCGACGGCGGATCGAGCCAGCCCAATTGTCGCGGGTCGATGATGCCCCAGCTCGCGCAGTCGAGCACGACGGGCATCAGGTCGCTCTCATGGATTTCGGGCGGGTCGAAGGGCGGCATCCCCGCCGTCGCCGCGGCCTCCCAAAGACGATAGGCGACCCCCGGCCCCTGCCGCGCCGCGCGACCGGCGCGCTGCGTCGCCGACGCCTGGCTCGCGCGTTCGGTGACGAGGCGCGATATGCCCGCCGCCTTGTCGAAGCGCGGGCGGCGCGACAGGCCCGCGTCGATCACGATGCGCACGCCGTCGATCGTCAGGCTGGTTTCGGCGATGCTCGTCGCGAGGATCAGCTTGCGCCCCCCGTCGGGATCGCGGACGAGCGCTCTGCGCTGGAGCGCCGGGTCGATCTGGCCGTGCAGGCGATGGACGGCGAGCGGCAGGCGCGCCTCCTCCACCGCATTCGCGGCGCGCTCGATGTCGGCGGCGCCGGGCAGAAATGCGAGCATGTCGCCGTCCGCCTCGTCGGCCATCGCCTGCCGCACCGCCGCCAGCACCGACGCCTCCAGCCGATCCTCGGCGCGGCGACCGACATGGCGCAGCTCGAGCGGGAAAATCTTGCCTTCGCTCTTCACCACCGGCGCGTCGCCGAGCAGCGCGCCGAAACGCGCGCCGTCGAGCGTCGCCGACATGGCGACCAGGCGCAAATCGTCGCGCAGCCCTTGTTGCGCGTCGATGGCGAGCGCGAGCGCGAAATCGCCGTCGAGGCTGCGCTCGTGCACCTCGTCGAACAGCACCGCCGACACGCCCGACAGTTCGGGGTCGGCCAGGATGCGGTTGCGGAACAGGCCGGGCGTCATCACCAGCAGGCGCGTCGCCGCCGACTGCTTGCTGTCGAGCCGCGTCGCATAACCGACCGTGCCGCCGACCGCCTCGCCCATCTCTTCCGATATCCGCTCGGCCGCGCCGCGCGCCGCGAGTCGGCGCGGCGAAAGCAGCCACACCGCGCCCTTGCACCACGGCTGGCCCAGGATCGCCGGCGCAACGCGCGTCGTCTTGCCCGCGCCCGGCGGCGCCACGACGACGGCATTGGGTTTCAACAGCAGCGCCGCCATGATGTCGGGCAGCGCGGCGTCGATCGGCAGCTGGGTGTTACTCATGCGCGCGCCGCGGGGTTGCCCAGTTCGATGTTGAGCCGATAGGCCTCGGCAGCGAGCGTCGCGACCTGCTTTGCCGTGACCTCGGTTGCTTCCGTAAGCACCAGATTGCCGAGTTCATATTTGCCGCTCGCCTTGATCCGGGGATCGAGCGCGCGCAGCCTTTTGCCGCGCCAGAAGCCGAGCAGCACGCGCTGCGCCTCGGCGCGGATCAATATGCACGGTCCATTGGCCATGAACACCAGATTGGTCCATTTGATCGTTTCGTCAAACGGCGCCGCGCCCAGGATCGCGGTGCGCATCATCCGGCAGCGCTCCAGCTGCCAGCCCGACAGCGCGGCGATGTACGCGTCGGGCGTTTCGGCGGCTGGACCCATCATCGGCATTCGTCGTTCCCGATATGGTGACGATGGAAAAGCTGTCTCAATACGCCCGCGCGACCGCGAAGGCGACCGCTTCGGTCAGCGCCGCTTTCGCCTGGCTGGCGCGAAAACCGCCGATCGCATCGACCGCCCGCTGGCCATAGTGGCGCGCGCGCGCCAGCGTGTCGGCGATGGCGTCATGCTTGCGCAACAGGCCGGTGGCGTGGGCGAGGTCCTCGTCCGACGTCTTGTGCCCGGTGATCGCCTGCTTCCAGAAGTCGCGCTCCGCCGCCGACCCGCGCGCATAGGCGAGGATGACCGGCAATGTGACCTTGCCGTCGCGGAAATCGTCGCCGACGCCTTTGCCCATTGTCTGAGTGTCGGAGACATAGTCGATGGCGTCGTCGACGAGCTGGAAGGCGATGCCCAGATTTCGGCCATAGGCGTCGAGCGCGGCTTCGGTCGCTTCGTCGCGTTCGGCGACGACCGCGGCGATCTTGCACGCCGCGGCGAACAGTTCGGCGGTCTTGGCGTTGATGATCGCGAGATACTGGTCCTCGCTCGTTTCGATGCGCCGCTGCGCCGACAGCTGGCTGACCTCGCCCTCGGCGATCACCGCCGAGGCGCGACTGAGGATTTTCAGCACCTTCAGCGAGCCGTCCTCGACCATCACCTCGAAGGCGCGGCTGAACAGGAAATCGCCGACGAGCACCGACGCACTGTTGCCCCAGATGACGTTCGCGGTCTTGCGGCCGCGGCGCAGGTCCGATTTGTCGACGACATCGTCGTGGAGCAGGGTCGCGGTGTGGATGAACTCGACCGCCGCCGCCAGCTTGCAATGGCGGCGCCCCGGATAGTCGAGCAGGCGCCCGCACGCCAAGGTCAGCATCGGCCGCATCCGTTTGCCGCCACCCGCGATCAGATGCCCCGCGAGTTCGGGGATCAGCGGCACTTCGGACTGCATCCGGTCGAGGATGACGGCATTCACCTCGTTCATATCGGCGGCGACGAGCGCCATCATCGGGTCGAGCGAGGGCGGCACAGCCCCGTGAAGCTGATGGATTTCGGCAGTCATATCGCCGCGACCCTTGGCGGCGCGACCGCAATTTTGCAACGACTTTCGGCTTGCCACCGCCCCCTCGCCGGTGCCAAGCGTGCCCCGCAACAGAGGAGCCCCGCGCATGGACGACCAGCTGAGCCGTTACCGCCAGAGCATCGACAATATCGACGCGGCGCTCGTCTATATGCTCGCCGAGCGCTTCAAGGTGACCAAGGCGGTCGGCGAGCTGAAGGCGCGCGAAGGCCTGCCCCCCGCCGACCCCGGCCGCGAGGAGCGGCAGATCGAACGGCTGCGCGCGCTCGCGCGCGACGCCGACCTCGACCCCGAGTTCAGCGAGAAGTTCCTGCGCTTCATCATCGACGAAGTGATCCGCCACCACCGGCAGGCGAAACGCGAGCAGGGCGCATGAGCATGAACCATCCCGTCTTCACACGCTGGCCCGCCCAATATCCCGACCGGCTCCAGCTTTTCTCCGCGCCGACGCCCAACGGGGTGAAGGTGGGGATCATGCTGGAGGAAAGCGGCCTTGCCTATGAGCCGCACCGCATCGACATCATGGCGAATGAAAGCCATGACCCCGCCTTCCTCGCGCTCAACCCCAATGGCAAGATTCCGGCGATCTATGACCCGCAGGGACCGGGTGGCAAGCCGCTCGCGCTGTTCGAATCGGGCGCGATCCTGATCTATCTCGCCGACAAGAGCGGGCAATTTCTCTCGCCCGATCCGGCGACGCGCTACGAAACGATTCAGTGGGTGATGTGGCAGATGGGCGGCGTCGGCCCGATGTTCGGCCAGCTCGGCTTTTTCCATAAGTTCGCGGGGCGGGACTATGCGGACAAGCGGCCGCGCGATCGCTACGCCGCCGAATCGGCGCGGCTGCTCGGCGTGCTCGACGACCGGCTCGCGGCGCGGCCCTGGGTGATGGGCGACGATTACAGCATCGCCGATATTTCGCTGCTCGGCTGGGTGCGCAATCTGATCGGCTTTTACGGCGCCGCCGACATCGTCGGGTTTGAGCGTTTCGCGCACGTCCAGCGCTGGCTGGACGCCGGACTGGCGCGGCCGGGCGTGCGGCGCGGGCTGGAGGTTACGGCGGGTTGAGGGCGGGGGTTGAACCAAGAGCCTCGATCTCCATCACCGTCACCCTGAACTTGTTTCAGGGTCCATGGCCCGGCGTTTCCTTCGATGCGGCGCTGGATCAGAGATCAGGCCATGGATGCTGAAACAAGTTCAGCATGACGAGTTTTGACGGCGCGTCTCCATAATCGCCCTTGCCGCCCCTATCGCGCGAACACCCGCCTCAACCAGTCATCGACGAACCCCGTCGGCGCATAGGCCGGATCGCCGAGGCTGCGATTGATCTCCGCATGGCCTTTCAGCCCCTCGCCGGGAAAGCTGCCATGCTCGACGCGGCTGCCGCCCCGTTCGAGCGCGGCGCCGAGCGCCTTTGCCTGCCGCACCCCGTCGGCGCGCTGAACATAGAGCAGCAGGAACTCGCGCGCATTGGGCGCAGCGGCCTGCTGCGTCGGTGACAAGGCTTTCTGCCGCACAGGGTCGGCGCCGAACGCCTGGGCATAGGTTTTCTGCATGATCGGCGGCCCATCCTGCATCTGCGCCGCGACGTCATAGGCAGCGCCGTCGATCGGGATCACTCCGGCAATGTCGGCGAAGGACAGCCCCGCGCCGCGCAGATAGCGCGGATCGGTGCCGACGAGCGCGACCAGATGCGCGCCCGCGCTGTGCCCCATCAGCACGATGCGCCGCCGGTCGATGCCAAGGCTTCCCGCGCGGTCGATCAGCGCCCTGACCGCGCCCGCGACATCGGCGGCCTGCTGCTCGACCGTCGCGGCGGGCACGAGGCGATAGTTGATCGAGGCAAAGGCATAGCCCTGCCCCGGATAATGCACGGCCTTGAAACGCCCCGTCGCATTGTCCTTGTCGCCGCGTTTCCACCCGCCGCCATGGACAAAGACGATCAGCGGCGCCGGTCCCTCCGCGCCTTTCGCGCGCCAAACATCAAGGGTTTGCAGCGCGTTGTTTCCGTAGGAAATCGTTTCGCCGCCCGGCGCCTTCGGCCCCTCGTCGGCGCCCATCCGCTCGGCCATCCGGTCGCGCAGCCGCTCGCGCAGGGTCTCGCGCGCGTCGGCAAAGGGGGCGGGCGCCAGCACGCTGGCCGCCGCGAAGGCCGCCACGATCACAACACCCGCACCAATCCGTCTTTTCATCGCCGCTTCTCCTCTGCCATGCCCCTGCGAAGGCAGGGCGCCATCTCGCGTCGCCGCCATATGGAGCCGAGCGGAGACGGGTTCGCGCCTTCATGGGGATATGAGAAATCGAACCATGTCCGCGCGAATGCGTGACGCCCAATTGTCGCAAAATCATCCCGCTCCGCGCTTGCCTCTCCGGCCAAATCCGCTAAGGCCGCGCCGGGCCGAAAGGGCCGCATCCAGCAGGACAGCATCATGGCAAATGTTACCGTCATCGGGTCGCAATGGGGCGACGAGGGCAAGGGCAAGATCGTCGACTGGCTCGCGAGCCGCGCCGACGCCGTGGTCCGGTTCCAGGGCGGTCACAACGCCGGCCATACGCTCGTCGTCGGCGATCAGGTGTACAAGCTGTCGCTGCTGCCCTCCGGCATCGTCACCGGCACGCTGTCGATCATCGGCAATGGCGTCGTGCTCGATCCCTGGGCGCTCAGGGACGAGATCGCCAAGCTGCGCGGCCAGGGGGTCGAGATCAACGCCGACAATTTCGCGATCGCCGACAATTGCGCGCTGATCCTGCCCTTTCACCGCGACCTTGACGCCTTGCGCGAAACCGCGGCGGGCGCGGGCAAGATCGGCACCACCGGGCGCGGTATCGGCCCCGCCTATGAGGACAAGGTCGGGCGCCGCGCGATCCGCGTCTGCGACCTTGCGCATCTCGACCATCTCGAACCCCAGATCGACCGCCTCACCGCGCACCACGACGCGTTGCGCGCCGGTTTCGGCCAGCCCCCGATCGACCGCGAACAATTGCTCGCCGACCTGCGCGAAATCGCCGACTATGTGCTCGAATATGCGCAGCCGGTGTGGAAGCGGCTGAAAAAGGTCCGCAAGGCCGGTGCGCGCATCCTGTTCGAGGGCGCGCAGGGCGTGCTGCTCGACATCGACCATGGCACCTATCCCTTTGTCACCAGCTCGAACACGGTGAGCGGCACCGCGGCGTCGGGATCGGGCCTCGGCCCCGGCGCGGTCGGCTTCGTGCTCGGCATCGCCAAGGCCTATACCACGCGCGTCGGCAGCGGCCCCTTCCCCACCGAGCTGGAGGACGAGGTCGGCCAGCGTTTGGGCGAGCGCGGGCACGAGTTCGGCACCGTCACCGGGCGCAAGCGCCGCTGCGGCTGGTTCGACGCGGTGCTGGTGCGGCAGAGCTGCGCGGTGTCGGGCGTCACCGGCATCGCGCTGACCAAGCTCGACGTGCTCGACGGCTTCGACAAGGTCCGCATCTGCACCGGATACCGGCTGCGCGGCAAGATCCTCGACTATTTCCCCGCGCACGCCGCCGATCAGGCGGCGGTCGAGCCGATCTATGAGGAAATGGACGGGTGGAGCGAATCGACCGCGGGCGCGCGCAGCTATGCCGACCTGCCCGCGCAGGCGATCAAATATATCCAGCGCGTGCAGGAACTCATTGAAACGCCGATCGCGCTGGTGTCGACCAGCCCCGAGCGCGAGGACACGATCCTGATCCGCGATCCGTTCAGCGACTGAGCGGCACATGGCCCGCTCGATCCTCGTCCTTTATGGCAGCTACCGCCGCGACCGGCAGGGCATCAAGCTGGCGAACTGGCTGGTCGATGCGATCGGCGCGCGCGGCGACCGTGCCGAACTGATCGACGCCAGGGCGATCGGCCTCCCCATGCTCGACCGCATGTACAAGGAATATCCGAAGGGCGAGGCGCCGCCCGCGATGGCGGCACTGGCGGAGAAGATTGTCGCCGCCGACGGCTTCGTCTTCGTCACCGGCGAATATAATTGGGGGCCGCAGCCGGGACTGAAGAATCTGACCGACCATTTCCTCGAGGAATGGTTCTGGCGCCCCGCGGCGATCGCCTGTTATTCGGCCGGTCCCTTTGCGGGCGTGCGCGCGATGATGGGATGGCGCGACATATTGGGCGAAATGGGGATGGCGGTGATCTCGTCGATCCTGACGGTCGGGCGGATCGGCCATGCCTTCGACGGCGAGGGAAAACCCGCGGGCGAGGACGGCGCGCGGCTGGAAAAGGCGTTCCCGCGCTTCGCCGACGACCTCAATTGGTGGATCGACGCGGCGAAGACGCAGCGTGCCAGGCAAGCGCCGCCCTATTAGGCTTCGCCATCGCGAGGAGCCGAAGGCGACGCGGCGATCTCCAGCTGTCGGCTTTGCGCAAGTCCGATGGCTGGAGATTGCTTCGCTCCGCTCGCAATGACGATAAACGCCTACCCCGACTTCAGCTCGGCCTTCAGCCGCAGGCTGGCGCGCCAGAAGAAAAAGGCAGGGATCAGCCCGAGCCACGCCGCGCCATAGAGGACATAGCGCACGCTTTCCTGCCCATAGGCGGGCGCGAGCAGGTCGGACAACACCCCGAAGAGGAAGGGGCCGAAGCCCAGCCCGATCAGATTCTGGCCGAAAAGCATGATCGACGCCGCGACCGCGCGCGCCTGCGGGCGCACCAGCCCCTGCACACAGCCATAGGCGGGACCGTAATAGGCCGAATTGAGGATCGTCGGCACGATGAGCAGCGCGACCGCGATCAGCCAGTTTTCCATATAATAGCCAAGGAACAGGATCGGCGCGGCCACCGCCATGCCATAGGCGGGGAAAGTCAGGATATGCTTCCTGTCGCGCTTGCCGAACATATCGGCCATCTTGCCGCCGAGCCAGGTGCCGAACACCCCGGCGAGGCCGAGCACGACCGCCATCGACAACCCCGCCTCGGTCGTCGAGAGGCCGTGGCTGCGGATGAAATAGCTGATCGTCCACAGCGCCTTGCCATAGCCGAGGAAGGCGGTGACCGAGGCGGCGATCAGAATGTAGACGAAAGCGCGCGAGGCGAAGATTTCCTTCATCGCCTCGCGGGTCGAAAGCTGCGTCATCGCCGCGGCAGTCGCCGCAGCCTCGGCAGTGCGGCGGTGCCGAGGTTCGCGCATCACCAGCAGCACGATCAGCGCGAGGAGCAGGCCCGGCGCGCCGACGAGCATCAGCGCGATGCGCCAGCCGTAGAGGTCGTTGACGATGCCGCCGATGATGAGCCCGAGCAGCGAACCGATCGGCACGCCCATGCCGTAAAAGGCGATGGCTGACGAGCGCTTCTCCGCCGGCACGCTGTCGGTGATGAGCGAGTGCGCGGCGGGGGTGCAGCCCGCCTCGCCGACGCCGACGCCGATGCGCGCAAAGAGCAGCTGCACAAAGTTCTGCGCTAGACCGCACACCGCGGTCATCGCCGACCAGATGGCGAGCGCGGCGGCGATCAGCCGGACGCGGTTGGTCCCGTCCTTGTCGGCATAGCGCGCGATCGGAATGCCGAGCAGCGCATAGAAAACCGCAAAGGCGGGGCCCGCGAGCAGCCCCAGCTCGGTGTCGGAGAGGCCGAGGTCGGCCTTGATCGGTTCGGCGAGGATATTGACGATCTGCCGGTCGAGGAAATTGAAGATATAGACGATCAGCAGGATCCACAGCATCGTCCGCGTGCTCGCGGCGGCACTGTCGGCGGCGGGCGACCCAGCCCCCACGGCAAGCGCAGCTTTTTCGTTCATCATTCTCTCCCGAAGGCAAAAAAGGTGCAGGGGGCGCCTGCCCCTGTCAATGCCGCTGCGACGCGATGAAAATTGCCGCTTGCAATTGCCGCTACGGCTGCCAGCCTTCCTCCCATGCAAAAAAATTTCCTGGCCGCGCTCGCCTTGCTGTTCCCGTTCGCCGCCGCGGCGATGCCGCCGCCGCTTCCCGACATGGAGGGCAAGGATGCGGCGACGTTGCAGGCCGAGATGGAGGCAGGGCGGATCAGCAGCGACATTATCACCGCCGCCTACCTCGACCGCATTCGCCGGATCGACGACAATGGCCCGGTCTTGAACGCGGTGATCGCGACCTTTCCCGATGCGACGGTTCAGGCGTACCGACGCGACCGGGAGCGCGAGGCGGGGTCGGCGCGCGGCCCGCTCCACGGGATTCCGGTGCTGCTGAAGGACAATATCGAGGCCGCCGGGCCGCTGCCGACGACCGCCGGGTCGCTGGCGCTGAAGGATAATGTAACCGACCGCGACGCGCCGATCGTTGCGCGGCTGCGCGCCGCCGGCGCGGTGATTCTCGGCAAGGCGAACCTCAGCGAATGGGCCAATATCCGGTCGAACGATTCGACGAGCGGTTGGAGCGCGGTTGGCGGGCTGACACGCAACCCCCATGCGCTCGACCGCAACAGCTGCGGCTCCTCGTCGGGTAGCGGCGCGGCGGTCGCGGCAAGCCTTGCGCCGCTCGCGATCGGCACCGAAACCGACGGCTCGATCACCTGTCCCGCCGGGGTGAACGGGGTCGTCGGATTCAAGCCCACGCTCGGGCTGGTCAGCCGCACCCATATCGTGCCGATCAGCCACAGCCAGGACACCCCGGGTCCGATGGCGCTGACCGTGCGCGACGCCGCGGTGCTGCTCGGCGTGATCGCGGGCAGCGACCCCGCCGATCCGGCGACCGCCGAAGCCGATGCGCGCAAGGTCGATTATGCGGCCGCGCTGTCGGCGGACGCGCTTCGAGGCAAGCGCATCGGCGTCCTGCGCGACCGCATCGGCGACCGCGCCGACATCGCCGCCCTTTTCGACGCGGCCCTGCGCGTGATGGCGACCGCAGGCGCAACGATCGTCGAGATCGCCGACAGCCGCACGGGGCTGGAATCGCTGGGCGAGGCCGAGTTCGAGGTGCTGATGACCGAGCTCAAGGCCGACATGGCCGCCTATCTCGCCAGCCTGCCCGGCACCGGCGGGCCACGGACCCTCGCCGACCTCATCGCCTTCAACAAGGCGCATCCCCAGGAATTGCGCTGGTTCGACCAGTCGCTGTTCGAGTTGGCCGAAAGCAAGGGCGACCTGGACAGCGAAGCCTATCGGGAGGCAAAGGCCAGGGCCGCGCGGCTCGCCGGCGCCGACGGCATCGACCGGCTGATGAAGGCGCATCGCGTCGACCTGCTCGTCGGCGTGACCAACGGCCCCGCGTGGACGAGCGACCTCGTCAACGGCGATCACTACAGCGGCCCCAGCGCGAGTCAGCTTCCCGCCGTCGCCGGCTATCCGCATCTGACCGTCCCGATGGGCACGATCGAGGGGCTGCCGGTCGGACTGTCGCTGATCGGTCCCCAATGGAGCGACGCCGACGTGCTGGCCGCGGGCCATGCCTATGAGCAGGCGAGCAGGATGAGGGTGGCGCCGACCTACCGGGCCGGCATCGAACCCTGACGATCCGAGGAAATCAGGGCCGCCCGCCGGGCTCCAGCGCCGTCGCCCGTGCGCCCCGCTCGTCCCATTGTATCGCAAAACCAGCCGGTTGCGCCGCCGGTTCGGCTCAGGTTCATCTTCGCCGCCCATGATGTGCGCGGGGCAGCGGGGCCAGGGGAATGCGATAATGATGACCAGAACCGCCGCCCTCCTCCTTTCCCTGCTTGCGCTGGCCGCGGCGCCCGCGCTGGCGCAGGACGGCGAGAGGCTCGCGCAATCGGGCGAGCCGCCGCAGCGCACCTCGGTGCTCTACACCTTCGGCGACGACCCCTGCCCCGAACCGCAGGGCGACGAGATCATCGTTTGCGCGCAGCGTCCCGAAGCCGACCGTTACCGCGTGCCAAGGGAACTGCGCGAGGAGCTCAAGGACGACGCACCGGCGGGTGGCGGCAGCTGGGCGTCGGCGGTCGAGGGTTATGACAATATCGCCCGCCAGACCCGCCCCGACAGCTGCTCGCCCGTCGGCAGCTATGGCTTCACCGGCTGCGCCGCGCTGGCGCTCCGCCAATGGTTCGAGGCGCGCCGCACATCGACACGCTGATGGAAATGCAGCGTTTCACCAGCCCTTGTTGACGGCGGGCGGCGCGTTCGCCTAGCTATGCCCTCCCCCACAGCAGGAGGTTTTCATGCGCCGTATCGCCCCCTTCGCCGCTCTCGCCCTTGCCGTTGTCGCCGTGCCCGTCGTCGTCGCACAGAATGCACCGGCCCTTCCCGGCACTCCCGACAAGGCGCGCGTCGCCGCCGGCACCTACGTCGCCGATCCCGGCCACACGATGGTCGTCTGGGAAGTCGATCATTTCGGCTTCAGCCGATACACGGGCCTGTTCGGCGACGTGACCGGGACGCTGGTGATCGACCCGGCCAACCCCGCCGCCGCCAAGGTCGATGTGATGATCCCCGTCGCCAAGGTGACGACCGCGAGCAGTGGGCTCACCGATCACCTGCTGCGCGCGGGCAAGGATGGCGGCAAGCCTGACTTTTTCGGCGCGTCCCCCGCCGACGCCCGGTTTGTTTCAACCAGCGTTGTCGTCGACGCCGACGGCGATGAGGCCAGGGTTACGGGCAATCTGACGCTGAACGGCGTGACCAGACCCGTCACGCTCGACGTCGATTTCCACGGTGCCGGCACCAATCCGTACAACAAGAAGGCGACCGTCGGATTCAAGGCCGAAGGCACGATTCGCCGCAGCGATTTCGGCATTACCTATGGCATCCCGATGGTCAGCGACGAGGTCGAACTCGAAATCCACGCGGCTTTCGAGAAACAGTAACGCGCGCACCTCAATCTGTCACACGTGCCGCCTATGAAGGGATGGGGCCCACGCGGCCCCGCCCCTTTTCGCACAAGGAGCGCGCGTGATGAGCGAACTGATACGCGAGATCGTCGAGGTCACCGCCTGGATCGCGGGTGACGAGGAAAATCCGCAGCTGACCGTCGAGGCCGAAGGGCTTGCCCCCACCGCGGGCTGGAGCAACGTCCGGCTGGACCCCCATGTCTATATCACCCCGCCCGAGGACGGCGTGCAGGATTTCGACCTTGTCGGCGACCGCCCCACGGACGCCGCCGAGGCGCTCACCGAGGTCGAGGCTGCATGGGAAGGCCCGCTCGCCGACTGGTGCATCGGCGTGCGCGTTCACGCCGTCGACAATATGATCGAGGATGAGCTGTTCGAGCCCTGGGACGAAGACGAGGACGCCAGCGAAGCCGCCTGACCTCCCGCAATGCTCCCCTGCACTGCGCCGGGCCGCTCGCCTCCCGCGCGGCCCGGCGGCATTTTTCCGGTTCATCGCAGGGCCAGCATGCGCGGCGTAGCGTCCCGCCACTCAAGGGAGGATCATCATGCGCCCGCTGCTTCTCGCCCTCGCCCTCACCATCGCCACGCCCGCCTTCGCGCAGGCGAACCCCCAGATCGACTATCCCGCGTTCGAGGCGCTCGCCGCCCGCGTCGCGCCGCAGCGCGCAGCGCGCCTGCTCGCCTTCGACGCCTTCAAGGCCGAGGCGGCGCGGCCCGGCGCGCTGCTGCTCGACGCGCGCTCGAAGGATGCCTTTGCGCGCGGCCATATCAAGGGCGCCGTCAACCTGCCGCTCACCGATTTCACCGCCGACAGCCTCGCCGCGGTGATCGGCCCCGACACGAACCGTCCGATCCTTATCTATTGCAACAATAATTTCTCGAACGATCAAAGCCCGGTGCCGGTCAAAGCCGCCGCGCTCGCGCTCAACATCCAGACCTTCATCAACCTCGTCGGCTATGGTTATCCCAATGTCCGCGAGCTGGCCGACGTGGTGGATTTCAATGACCCGAAGGTCGAGTGGGTGACGGGGTAAGATCCTTCTGCTCGTCACCCCGGACTTGATCCGGGGTCCCGCTTGATGTCGAAAGCAGCGCGAGCCTCAAGAAGCGGGATCCCGGGTCAAGCCCGGGATGACGAAAGGGTGGCCACCCACGCAATTTTCGCACTCCCCCCTTGCCAAGCACGACATTTTGCATCACTAGGGCGCCGATGCGCACCGCCGCTCTTCTTCTTCTGCGACTTACACGCCCTTGGGCGTGACACTGGCTGCGCAGCTGTCGCGGCCACCCGCTCAAGGGTCCGATCGACACTGACGCAACCACCCGAAGAAGAAGTTTTCATCCCATGACCATGCTCCCTGACCCCTCGGTCAAATATAGCGCCTTTCCGCAGGTTCCGCTCGCCCACCGCGAATGGCCCGCGCGCACGATCACCCGCGCCCCCATCTGGCTGTCGACCGACCTGCGCGACGGCAACCAGTCGTTGATCGACCCGATGGATGCCGAGAAAAAAACGCGCTTCTTCGACCTGCTGGTGAAGGCCGGGTTCAAGGAGATCGAGGTCGGCTTTCCCGCCAGCGGCGCGACCGATTTCGACTATATCCAGGGCCTCGTCCGCTCGGGCCGCATCCCCGACGATGTCACGCCGCAGGTGCTGACGCAAAGCCGCGCCGACCTCATCCGCACCAGCTTCGACAGCCTCGCGGGCGCCCGCGCCGCGATCGTCCACGTCTATAATGCGCTCGCACCGGCGTGGCGCAAGATCGTCTTCGGCATGGACAAGGCCGACATCAAGGCGATCGCCATCGACGGCGCGAAGCAGCTGCGCGACAATGCCGCGCGCCTCCCCGGCACCGACTGGCGTTTCCAGTACAGCCCCGAATGCTTCTCGACCACCGAGCTCGATTTCAGCATCGAGGTGTGCGAAGCGGTGATGGGCATCCTCGCCCCCACCCCCGACAACCCGATAATCCTCAACCTCCCCGCGACGGTCGAGGCGGCGACGCCCAACATCTACGCCGACCAGATCGAGTATTTCGCCAAGAACCTGCCGAACCGCGACCGCGCGATCATCTCGCTGCACACCCACAACGACCGCGGCACCGGCGTCGCGGCGGCCGAACTCGGCCTGCTTGCGGGCGCCGACCGCGTCGAGGGCTGCCTGTTCGGCAATGGCGAGCGCACCGGCAACACCTGCCTCGTCACCATCGCGCTCAACATGTACACGCAGGGGGTCGACCCCGGCCTCGACTTCTCGAATATCGACGAGGTCATCGCGACGGTCGAATATTGCAACCAGCTCCCCGTCCACCCGCGCCACCCCTATGGCGGCGCGCTCGTCTACACCGCCTTTTCGGGCAGCCATCAGGACGCGATCAAAAAGGGCTTCGCCGCGCGCGAGCGCCAGAATGACGAACGCTGGGAAGTCCCTTATCTCCCCATCGACCCCGCCGACCTGGGGCGCAGCTATGAAGCGGTGATCCGCGTCAACAGCCAGTCGGGCAAGGGCGGCGTCGCCTGGGTGCTCGAACAGGACAAGGGGCTGAAACTGCCCAAGAAAATGCAGGCGAGCTTCAGCCACATCGTACAGGCATTGGCAGACGAAACGAGCCGCGAACTCGGCGCCGAGGACATCTGGCACGCCTTCGAGCGCGCCTATCTGACCACCGACGCCAAACGCTTCCAGCTCGTCGACTGGTCCGAAAGCCATTCCTCCCCGGAACGGGGAGGGGGGCCACGAAGTGGTGGAGGGGCACCCACGGCCAGTCGCATCTTTGCTGGAGTCCTCCGCATCGACGGCCAGGAACGCAGCGTCAGCGGCCGCGGCAACGGCCTGATGTCGAGCGTCATCGCCGCGCTCGCCGAATCGGGCGGCCCGGTCATGGACATCGTCGATTACAGCGAGCACGCGATCGGCCAGGGCAGCAATGTTCAGGCGGCCGCTTACGTCGAATGCCGCACCGCCGACGGGAAGAGCCTGTTCGGCTGCGGCCTCGACACCGACGTCGCGACGGCCAGCGTCCGCGCGATCCTCAGCGCCGCCAACGGCGCCTGACCAATCCTCCCTGTGGCGAAGCCATGGGGAGGTGGCAGCCGCAAAGCGGCTGACGGAGGGGCCGAGCGCGCAGCGCTCGTCTGCGCTTGCGGCCACCTTTCCCTCGCGGCCACCCCGGCCTCGCTCGATGCCAGTGCCACCCGTACCCCGGCGAAAGCCGGGGCCCAGGGCGGGCAAAAGCCGCGCGTTGCGCACCGCGCCCCTGGACCCCGGCTTTCACCGGGGCACGGATATTTGCCCGAAAGATAAAGTCCCAAATAATCCGCCTTTATCGCGGCCTCCCGCCAAAATAATTCCCGGCCCCCGCATCAACTTCATCATCGCACACCCAGCAAAATCGCCGCGCCGATCCCGCATCCATCCGCCGCAATTTTGGACGCCACCTTGACTTTTCGGGAAAAATCCTCCATATCGGCCTCGCTAACGTCGCCTGCGACGGAATTTGACGGCCTTTCGGGGCAGACTTTTCCCTTCACATGCTGCCAGCTCCGCCGGTGCTTTTGCCGGAGGATTTCCCGTTTTCGTGAAAGGAAACACTCTCATGCCGATCGGCACCGTAAAATTCTTCAACAATGACAAGGGCTATGGCTTCATCGAAAATGAAGACGGCTCGGGCGACAGCTTCGTCCACATCACCGCGGTCCAGGCCGCGGGCATGGACACGCTCAATAAGGAGCAGCGCGTCTCCTACGAGCTCGAAACCGGCCGCAACGGCAAGGTTTCGGCGATCAACCTCCAGTCGGCCTGATCTTGGCCAAGGAGGAGCTGATGACCTTCGACGGGCAGGTCGACGAAGTCCTGCCCGACGGGCGCTTCGGCGTCCTGCTCGAAAATGGTCATCGGGTCGTCGTCTATACGGCCGGCCGGATGCGGCGTTTCCGCATCCGGACGGTCGTTGGCGACGCGGTCCGCGTCGAAATGACGCCCTATGACCTCAGCAAGGGGCGCCTCGTCTACCGCGAACGCGGCGGCGGGCCGGCCACTCCCGGACAGCGCCGTTCGCGCTGACCGGGCATATTCACATAACGCAGAAATCAAAGATAAAGATGATGACTCTATTCCAGACCAATCCCTCGATCATCCCCGCGCTGCCTGCGCTGTCGCTGGCCGGAAAGGCCATGACGGCGAATGCGCCGCGCCGCCGCCCGACGCTGTCGCGGCGCGAACTCCGGCGCCTGATCGCCGATATGGTCGACTGACCCGCCACCTTACAGGAGCAAAGCCCCGTGTCGGCCACCACCGAATTTTATCTTGCCCAAGCCGAAAAATGCACCGCTGAGGCCGATGCCTCGGCGCTGACCCAGGTTCGCGAGCGCAACCTGCGCGCCGCGGCGGCGTGGCAGGCGATGGCCGACAAGCTGCTCCACACCGAAAAACTGCGCGCCGAGAAGGTTCGGATCGCCGCTCAAACGGCCGAATGATCGCGCGGCAAGGCCGCCGCGACCTGGCCCATCAATCGACGACCCAATAACGCGCCGCGCCATCAGGCTCGCCGCCGCAGCGGCAGAGCGTCCTGCCGTCCAGCGACAATTCGGCCCAACGCCCGATCGGCTCATGCTCGACCATCGCCAGCGCGGTAGCCAGATCGGGGGCCTCGAACGCAACCTGCTTTTCGATGCCGAACCAGCGATCCTCATATCGCAGGACAAAGGCGTTTACCGACCGCTCGGCGGGCGGATCGTCGCGTTCGAAGCGCCGCCGCGAAGGCAGGCATTCGCAGCCGCCAGCGGCCGCGTCGAGGGGAATGGTCATTTCCGATCACCTTCGTGGGGGAGGAAGCGAAGGGGCAACCGGCACGATCTGGTCCACCGTGAAAGCAGCCGGGCGAAGCGATAAACTCCTGAACTGAAAGGCGGCGTTCGCGGCACCGCGAAAAGCCACCACGACCATGGCGCAGAAACAAAGCATTCTAGGTATTGTTTCGACCGGCGGCCTTCTATCGTCGACGAGCGACGGGGCGACAGGCGAAATGTTACGACACAATTACCGATAGTTAGCGCATCGGTCAGTGCTGTCCTGTCTCGCGCCTCAGCCGCATTCCGCGGCGCGGGCGAGCAGCCATTCGCGTTCGCGTTCATTGGTCGACAGCGCCGCCGCCGCCTCGAATGCGCCGCGCGCTTCGGCCTTTCGCCCGGCCCGCAGCAGGAAATCGCCGCGCGCCGCGGGCAGCGGGGCATAGTTGCGCAGCGCCGCTTCGTCGGCGATCGCGTCGACCAGCTTCAGTCCCGCTTCGGGACCGAACGCCATGCTGTGCGCGACCGCACGGTTGAGCTCGACCACCGGCGATGGCGTCACCTGCCCCAGCCGGTCGTAAAGTGCGGCGATGCGCCGCCAGTCGGTGTCCTCGGCGCGTAGCGCCCTTGCGTGACACGCCGCAAGCGCCGCCTGCAACGCATAGGGTCCGTCGGCGCCGCCCAGCGCCTCGACCCGCGCCAGCGCATTGAGGCCGCGGCGGATCAGGAGCTGGTCCCAGCGGGCGCGGTTCTGCTCGGTCAGCGGCACGAACCTGCCGTCCGGCGCGGCGCGCGCCGCCAGCCGCGACGCCTGAATCTCCATCAGCGCCAGCAGCCCCAGCACCTCCGGTTCGCCCGGCATCAGCGCCGCCAGGATACGTCCCAGCCGCTGCGCCTCGGCGCACAGCGGGGGCCGCACCAGCGACGGCCCGCTGGTCGCAGCATAGCCTTCGTTGAAGATCAGATAGACGACCTCCAGCACCGAGGGCAGCCGCGCCGCCAGCTCGGCGCCGCGCGGCACCTCGAACGCCACGCCCGCCCTGGCGATCGCCTTCTTGGCGCGGGTGATCCGCGCCGCAATCGCGGCCTCGTTCGACAGGAAGGCGCGCGCAATCTCCTCGACCGTCAGCCCGCCGACCAGCCGCAGCGTCAGCGCGGCGCGCGCTTCGCGCGAAATCACCGGATGACAGGCGGCGAAGATGAGGCCGAGCAACTCGTCGCCCAGCGGATCGTCCAGCGCCGCTTCCATGGCCTCCGCACTCATGCCCTGCTCCTCGTCGAGTTCGCGGGCGATCTCGGCATGCTTGCGTCCCTGCATCGCGGTATGCCGGATGCCGTCGATCGCGCGCCGCTTCGCCGCGGCCATCAGCCAGGCGCCGGGATTGGCCGGAACGCCGCTTTTCGGCCATTCGGTCAGCGCGACGAGCAGCGCATCCTGCGCCAGCTCCTCGGCGCGGTCGACGTCGCGGGTCAGGCGGGCAAGACGGGCGATCAGCCTGGCCCGTTCGATCCGGAAAACCGCCTCGATTGCCCGGTGGGTATCGTCCACTGCCATGCCCGCCTTGTCCGGGAAACTCGCCGACGAGGCAAGCCTGGCAGCGGACACAGGCGTCATTCGCCGGCGAGCCTTTCGCGCAGGCGCTGTTCCTGCTCGGCGATCTCGGGGGTCACCGCGTCACCGAAATCCTCCATTTCATAGAAGGGGCGGATCTCGAGGTCGCTCGGCCCCATCATCGGATTGGGGCAGCGCTTGGCCCAGGCGACCGCCTCGTCCATGTCCTTGACCTCCCAGATCCAGTAACCGGCAACCAGTTCGCGCGCTTCGGCGAAAGGACCGTCGATCACCGTGCGGCTCGGGCCGTCGAAGTGGATCCGCTTGCCGTGCGACGACGGCTTCAACCCGTCGCCCGACACCATCACCCCGGCGTTGACCAGTTCTTCGTTGAACTTGCCCATCGCCTCGAACATCGCGGTCATTTCTTCGGTCGGCGGCAGGCCCTTTTCGCTGTCCTCGGTCGCCTTTACGAACACCATCACACGCATTGGTCATCTCCTTGTTAGCGGGGCCAACAGCGGCCTCCTATGCTGACGACGAACGAGCCCAACCGGAATCGACACATGGGCGAAAAAAATTGTCGGCGCTTCACTGGCCGTTATCGCGAACCTTCGCCGCCTCGGCGATTACCTGCCGGATAGTCGCCGCCGATCATGCCGCTTCGGTCAGCGATCCCGGCGTCGAAAAGCGCTGGCGATAGCCGTGCGGCGACAGGCCGATCAGGCGGTGGAACAGCTTGCGGAACGCCGCCGCATCCTCATAGCCGACGCTCCAGGCGATCTGATCGACCGGGCGCCGCGTGAACTCCAGCAGCTCGCGCGCCTTGCCGACGCGCAGATGCTGGACATATTCGACCGGCGTCATCCCCGTCGCCGCCTTGAAGCGCCGCTGAAAGGTCCGCTCTTCCATCCCGGCCTCACGCGCCATTTCGGCGACCGTGACCGGACCCGCGCGGCGCGCCTGCAACCAGTGCTGGACCTTCAGGATCGGCTCGTCGCCATGCGTCAGCCTCGGTGCAAAGCTCGCATAATTTTTCTGTTCGCGCCCCGCGGGGTCCAGCAGCAGGAAGCGCGCAGTCTCGATCATCACCGTCGGACCGAGCAGGCGCTCGACGATACGCAGGCCGAGGTCGGTCCACGCCATCATGCCGCCCGCGGTGACGATGTCGCCATCGTCGATCACCATCCGGTCGGCCTCCATGCGGACGTCGGGAAAGCGGCGCCGGAACTCCTCGGCAAAATACCAGTGGGTCGTCGCGGGCCGCCCCGCGAGCAGCCCCGTTGCCGCAAGAAAGAAGGCGCCGCCGCAGTTCGACGCCAGCACCGCACCCTGCGCGTGCCGGTCGAGCAGCCAGCGCGCATAGGGTTCGGCCTCGCCGGGCTCGATCAGCTTGTGGAGGCTGCCTGGCACGACGAGCACGGTCGGCGAATTGCCCGCCGCTTCGTCCGGATGGCTGTCGCGGCAACGCGCAAAGCCCCCGCCCTCCTGCAACCGCCAGTGGCTGACGCGCACCGGACGCCGACCATTGTCCACCGCAAAGCGGCCCGCGACGTCGAACAGGTCGGTGATGCCGTGGACCATCCCCATCTGACAGTCGGGATAGATCATCAATCCGACTTCGATCAGCGGCACAATGGCCGCGTCGGGCAGCGTCGGCGTGGGCATATCGGCTCCTTTGTCGGAATCGGCCCGCATAATGTCGTGTCCGCCAATCCCGCGCAAGGACGGTCCGCCCTATCTCCCGTGCATCGAGACGGACATCCCGCCCCTCCAGACTGAAAGGAACCACGACATGACCCGCATCACCACCAAGGACGGCACCAACATCTTCTTCAAGGATTGGGGGCCGAAGGATGGACAGCCGATCGTCTTTTCGCACGGCTGGCCGCTCAGCGCCGACGCCTGGGACGCCCAGATGGTCTTCTTTGCGGACCAGGGTTTCCGCACCATCGCCCACGATCGCCGCAGCCATGGCCGTTCGGACCAGGTTTGGGATAACAATAATATGGACCAATATGGCGACGACCTCGCCGAGCTGATCGAACAGCTGGACCTGAAAGACGTCATCCTCGTCGGCCACTCGACCGGCGGCGGCGAAGTCACCCGCTATATCGGTCGTCACGGCACGGTGCGGGTTGCCAAGGTCGCGCTGATCGGCGCGGTCCCCCCGTTGATGCTCAGGACCGAAGCCAATCCGGGCGGGCTGCCGCTCGACGTCTTCGACGGCATCCGCAAGGGGACGTTCGACAACCGGCCGCAGTTCTTCAAGGATCTGACCATCCCCTTCTACGGCTACAACCGCGACGGCGCGGCGATCAGCGAAGCGGTGCGCGACGATTTTGTGCGGCAGGGCATGATGGGCGGGCTCAAGGGCCAGCTCGACAGCATCCGCGCCTTTTCGGAAAGCGACTTCAACGACGATCTGAAGAAGTTCGACGTTCCGACGCTCGTCCTCCACGGCGACGACGACCAGATCGTGCCCATCGATGCCTCGGCCCGCGCCACGGTGAAGATCGTCAAGCAGGCGGTGCTCAAAATCTATGAAGGCGCCGACCATGGCCTGACCGTCACCCACCAGGACCGGTTCAACGCCGACCTTCTGGATTTCATCAACAGCTGATCCGCAAGAGAGGGGTCCAGCCGGCCTGCGCTCCTCCTCGATCGCGGAGACGTGCTCCGGTCGCCCGCGAAGCGTCGCCAGGGGTGCCGAAAAAAAGCCCCGCCGGATCGCTCCGGCGGGGCTTTTCTGTGGCCGATGGCCGCGAGGGGCTTATTCCTCGCCGTCGGGGCGTTCTTCGACCATCACATCGTCGGTCGTGAAGTCCTCGCCCTGCACCTTGCCCAGCGGATCGTCGCCGATCGCCGCTTCGGGACCCTGTGCCAGCTCGGCTTCATGCTCCTCGGCCGCGGTCCGCGGCGCGATCAGATGCTCCTGGTTCGCGGCGCGCATCGCGGCGCGCAGCGCGGCATCCTTCGACGAGGCGGTGACGCGGACGCGGTTCATCGCCGCGCCGGTGCCCGCCGGGATGAGGCGGCCGACGATGACATTTTCCTTGAGGCCCTGGAGCGAGTCGATCTTGCCCTGCACCGACGCTTCGGTGAGAACGCGGGTCGTTTCCTGGAAGGACGCCGCCGAGACGAAGCTGCGCGTTTGCAGCGACGCCTTGGTGATGCCGAGGAGCACCGGACGGCCCTCGGCGGGCTTGGCATTCTTCGGCAGCTTGGCGTTATATTCCATCATCTCCAGATAATCGAGCTGTTCGCCCGGCAGCAGCGTGGTGTCGCCGCCGTCGGTGATCTCGACCTTCTGCAGCATCTGGCGAACGATCACCTCGATGTGCTTGTCGTTGATCTTCACGCCCTGGAGTCGATAAACTTCCTGGATTTCCGCGACCAGATATTCGGCCAGCGCCTCGACGCCCATGACGTCGAGAATATCGTGCGGGTTCGGCGAACCGCTGATCAGCGCGTCGCCGCGCTTGACCATGTCGCCTTCCTGCACTTCCAGAACCTTCGACTTGGGGATCAGATATTCGATCGGATCGCCTTCCTCCGGCACGATCGCGATCTTGCGCTTCGCCTTGTAATCCTTGACGAACTCGATCCGGCCGCTGATCTTCGCGATGACGCTGTTGTCTTTCGGAATGCGCGCTTCGAACAGCTCGGCAACGCGCGGCAGACCGCCGGTGATGTCGCGCGTCTTCGACGCTTCGCGGCTGACGCGCGCCAGCACGTCGCCCGCCTGCACTTCCTGACCGTCCTCGACCGAGATCATCGTGCCGACCGCGAGCAGATAGCGCGCCGCTTCGCCCGACGCGTCGTCGAGCAGCGTCAGGCGCGGCTGAAGATCCTCCTTCTTGCTGCGTCCCGCGGCGCGATATTCGATCACGACGCGCTGGGCGATGCCCGTCGCTTCGTCGACCTGTTCGGTCAGCGTCTTGCCGTCGATCAGATCCTGATATTTCACGACGCCCTGCTTTTCGGTGATGAGCGGCATGGTGAACGGATCCCATTCGGCGATCCGGTCGCCCTTCTTCACCTTTTCGCCGTCCTTGTGCATGATCTGCGCGCCATAGGGCAGCTTGTGCGACGCGCGCTCGCGCCCTTCGCTGTCGATGATCGCGATCTCGCCCGACCGCGACAGCGCCAGGCGGCGGCCACGCTGGTCGACGATCGTCGCCATGTCGCGATACTCGATCGTGCCGTCCGAAATCGCTTCGACGTTCGACTGTTCGTTGACCTGCGCTGCACCGCCGATGTGGAAGGTCCGCATCGTCAGCTGCGTGCCGGGCTCACCGATCGACTGCGCGGCGATGACGCCGACGGCTTCACCGATGTTGACCGGCGTGCCGCGGGCGAGGTCGCGGCCATAGCATTTGCCGCAAACGCCCATGGTCGCTTCGCAGACCAGCGGCGAACGGATCTTCACCGACTGGACTTCGGCATCCTCGATGCGCTGCGTCGTCGCTTCGTCGAGCAGCGTGCCGACCGGCGCGATGACATTGCCATCCTTGTCGACGACATCTTCGAGCGTCGTGCGACCGAGGATACGCTCGCCGAGCGAGGCGATCGTCGAGCCGCCCTGCACGATCGCGCGCATTTCCATGCCGCGGGTCGTGCCGCAATCCTCCTCGATCACGACGCAGTCCTGGCTGACGTCGACCAGGCGGCGGGTCAGATAACCCGAGTTCGCCGTCTTGAGCGCCGTATCGGCCAGACCCTTGCGCGCACCGTGGGTCGAGTTGAAATACTCGAGCACGGTCAGGCCTTCCTTGAAGTTCGAGATGATCGGCGTTTCGATAATCTCGCCCGACGGCTTGGCCATCAGGCCGCGCATACCCGCGAGCTGCTTCATCTGGGCCTGCGAACCACGCGCGCCCGAATGCGCCATCATATAGATGGAGTTGATCGGGGCGAGGCGGCCGTCCTCCAACTTCGGCGTTGCACGGATTTCGTCCATCATCGCGTTCGCGACCTTGTCGCCGCACTGCGACCAGGCGTCGATCGCCTTATTATATTTTTCCTGCTGCGTGATCAGACCGTCCTGATACTGCTGTTCAAAATCCTTCACGAGCGCGCGCGTCTCGTCGACCAGCTGCTCCTTCGACGCCGGGATGATCATATCGTCCTTGCCGAACGAGATGCCCGCCTTGAAGGCATGACGGAAGCCCAGCGCCATGATCGCGTCGGCGAACAGCACAGTCTCCTTCTGGCCGGTGTGGCGATAGACCTGGTCGATCACGTCGCCGATTTCCTTCTTGGTGAGAAGGCGGTTGACGACGTCGAAGGGCACGGTGTGCGATTTCGGCAGGCATTCGCCGATCAGCATACGGCCCGGCGTGGTTTCGAAGCGCTTGAGATACTCATTGCCATCTTCGTCGGTTTGCGGGACGCGGCTGATGATCTTCGAGTGCAGCGTGACCGCGCCGACGTGCAGCGCCTGATGCACTTCGGCCATGTCGGCGAGCAACATGCCCTCGCCCGGTTCGCCTTCGCGCTCAAGCGACAGATAATAGAGACCGAGCACCATGTCCTGCGACGGCACGATGATCGGCTTGCCGTTCGCGGGGCTGAGGATGTTGTTGGTCGACATCATCAGCACACGCGCTTCGAGCTGCGCTTCCAGCGAAAGCGGGACGTGGACCGCCATCTGGTCGCCGTCGAAGTCGGCGTTGAACGCGGCGCAGACCAGCGGGTGAAGCTGGATCGCCTTGCCCTCGATCAGCACGGGCTCGAACGCCTGGATGCCGAGGCGGTGGAGCGTCGGCGCGCGGTTGAGCAGCACCGGATGCTCGCGGATCACCTCGTCGAGGATGTCCCAGACTTCCTTGCGCTCCTTTTCGACCCACTTCTTCGCCTGTTTCAGGGTCATCGACAGACCCTTGGCGTCGAGGCGCGCGTAGATGAAGGGCTTGAACAGTTCGAGCGCCATCTTCTTGGGCAGGCCGCACTGGTGCAGCTTGAGTTCGGGACCGGTCACGATGACCGAACGGCCCGAATAGTCGACGCGCTTGCCGAGCAGATTCTGGCGGAAGCGGCCCTGCTTGCCCTTGAGCATGTCGGACAGCGACTTGAGGGGCCTCTTGTTGGCGCCCGTGATCGTGCGGCCGCGGCGGCCGTTGTCGAACAGCGCGTCGACGGCTTCCTGCAACATGCGCTTTTCGTTGCGGACGATGATGTCCGGCGCGCGCAGTTCCATCAGCCTTTTCAGACGGTTGTTGCGGTTGATGACGCGCCGATAGAGGTCGTTGAGGTCCGACGTCGCGAAGCGGCCGCCGTCGAGCGGCACCAGCGGGCGCAGTTCGGGCGGGATCACAGGGACGACTTCAAGGATCATCCACTCGGGACGGTTGCCCGATTCGATGAAGCTTTCGACGACCTTCAGCCGCTTGATGATCTTCTTGGGCTTGAGCTCCGACTTGGTGGTCGCCAGCTCTTCCATCAGGTCGACGCGCTCCTGCTCAAGGTCGAGATTTTCGAGCAGCGTGCGGATCGCCTCGGCGCCGATGCCGGCCGAGAAAGCGTCCTCGCCATATTCATCCTGCGCGTCGAGCAGTTCGTCTTCGGTGAGGAGCTGGAACTTCTCGAGCGGGGTCAGGCCGGGTTCGAGGACGATATAGGCCTCGAAATAGAGGACGCGCTCGAGCTGCTTCAGCTGCATGTCGAGCAGCAGGCCGATGCGCGACGGCAGCGACTTCAGGAACCAGATGTGCGCGACCGGCGCGGCGAGCTCGATATGGCCCATGCGCTCGCGGCGCACTTTCGTGACCGTGACTTCGACACCGCATTTTTCGCAGACGATGCCCTTGTATTTCATGCGCTTATACTTGCCGCACAGGCATTCATAATCCTTGATCGGGCCAAAGATGCGCGCGCAGAACAGTCCGTCACGCTCGGGCTTGAACGTGCGGTAGTTGATCGTCTCGGGCTTCTTGATCTCGCCGAACGACCAGGAGCGGATACGCTCGGGGCTCGCGATGCCGATCTTGATCATGTCGAAGGTCTCGGGCTTCGCGACCGGGTTCATGAAGTTGGTAAGCTGGTTCATAATCTGGTTCCTCGTTAGCCCTCTCCCCTTTGGGAGAGAGGGTTGGGAGAGGGGGCGGGGTCACGGGGACAGCGCAGTGACTGCCCCTCTCCCCAGCCCTCTCCCCTGAAGGGGAGAGGGAGCTATTTCATTCGGCGGCTTCGGGAAGGGCTTCCGGACCTTCGTCGGGATCTTCGTCCGAATAGGACGACAATTCGACGTTGAGGCCCAGCGAGCGCATTTCCTTGACGAGCACGTTGAAGCTTTCGGGAATGCCGGCCTCGAAGGTGTCGTCGCCCTTGACGATCGCTTCGTAAACCTTGGTGCGGCCGATCACGTCGTCGGACTTGACCGTCAGCATTTCCTGGAGCGTGTACGCCGCGCCATAGGCCTGGAGCGCCCAGACCTCCATCTCGCCGAAGCGCTGGCCGCCGAACTGCGCCTTGCCGCCCAGCGGTTGCTGGGTGACGAGGCTGTAGGGGCCGATCGAACGCGCGTGGATCTTGTCGTCGACGAGGTGGTGCAGCTTCAGCATATAGATGTAGCCCACGGTCACCTTGCGGTCGAACTTGTCGCCGGTGCGGCCGTCATACAGGTCCGACTGACCCGATTCATCGAGTCCCGCCAGCGTCAGCATGTTCGACACATCGGCTTCCTTCGCGCCGTCGAACACCGGCGTCGCGAACGGCACACCAACCTTCAGGTTCGACGCCAGCTCGATAATGCCTTCGGCATCGCGCGAACGGATGTCTTCGACATATTCGGCGCCATAGACATGCTCCAGCTTCTCGCGCACCGCCTCGGGCATTTCGCCGCCGGTTGCATCGGGGTTGGCGTCGCGCCACTCCTCCAGCGCCCGAGTAACCTGTTGCCCAAGCCCGCGCGACGCCCAGCCAAGATGCGTTTCGAGGATCTGTCCGACGTTCATGCGCGAAGGCACGCCCAGCGGGTTGAGCACGATGTCGACCGGCGTGCCGTCTTCAAGGAACGGCATGTCCTCAACCGGCAGGATGCGGCTGATGACGCCCTTGTTGCCGTGCCGGCCGGCCATCTTGTCGCCCGGTTGCAGCTTGCGCTTCACCGCGACGAACACCTTGACCATCTTGAGCACGCCCGGCGCCAGTTCGTCGCCGCGCTGGAGCTTCTCGACGCGGTCCTCATATTTCGCGTTGATGCGCTTGATCGCGTCGTCATATTGCGCCTTGATCGCTTCGAGCGCTGCCTGCGCCTTGTCGTCGACCACCGCGAGCTTCCACCAGTCGGCGCGGTCGAGGCCGACCAGCATCTCTTCGGTGACGGTATCGCCCTTTTTAAGCCCCTTCGGCACCGCGCTGGTCGTCTGGCCGACCAGCAGATCCTTGAGGCTGGAGAAGGTCGCGCGGTTGAGGATCGCGCGCTCGTCGTCGGCGTCCTGCTTCAGCCGCTCGATCTCCTCGCGTTCGATCGCGATCGCGCGTTCGTCCTTGTCGATACCGTGGCGGTTGAAGACGCGCACCTCGACGACGGTGCCCGACACGCCCGGCGGCAGACGCAGCGAGGTGTCGCGCACGTCGCTGGCCTTTTCACCGAAGATCGCGCGCAGCAGCTTCTCTTCCGGCGTCATCGGCGATTCACCCTTGGGGGTGATCTTGCCGGCCAATATGTCGCCAGGGCCGACTTCGGCGCCGATATAGACGATGCCCGCTTCGTCGAGGTTGCGCAGCGCTTCTTCGCCGACGTTGGGGATGTCGCGCGTGATGTCTTCGGGGCCAAGGCGCGTGTCGCGCGCGGTGACCTCGAACTCCTCGATATGGATCGAGGTGAAGACGTCGTCCTTCACGATGCGTTCGGAAATGAGGATCGAGTCCTCATAATTATAGCCGTTCCACGGCATGAACGCGACGAGCACATTCTTGCCGAGCGCCAGCTCGCCAAGCTCGGTCGACGGGCCGTCGGCGATGATGTCGCCGGCGCGGACCACGTCGCCCACCTTCACCAGCGGACGCTGGTTGATGCAGGTGTTCTGGTTCGAGCGCTGGAACTTTTGCAGGCGATAGATGTCGACGCCCGACTTGCCGGGTTCGACCATGTCGGTCGCACGGATGACGATACGCGTCGCATCGACCTGGTCGATCACGCCGCCGCGGCGCGCCGCAATCGCGGCGCCCGAATCGCGCGCAACCGTCTCTTCCATGCCGGTGCCGACGACCGGCGCCTCGGCGCGGAGCAACGGCACTGCCTGACGCTGCATGTTCGATCCCATCAGCGCGCGGTTGGCGTCATCGTTTTCCAGGAAGGGGATCAGCGACGCCGCGACCGAAACGAGCTGCTTCGGCGACACGTCCATCAGCGTGATCTGCTCGCGCGGCGCCATCAGGAACTCGCCCGCTTCGCGCGCCGAGATCAGCTCGTCGATGAAGCTGCCGTCGGGGTTCAAATCGGCGTTCGCCTGCGCGACCGTGTGCTTCGATTCCTCCATCGCCGACAGATAGACGACTTCGTTCGTCACCTTGCCGTCGACGACGCGGCGGTACGGGGTTTCGATAAAGCCATATTTGTTGACGCGGGCGAAGGTCGCAAGGCTGTTGATCAGGCCGATGTTCGGGCCTTCGGGCGTTTCGATCGGGCAGATGCGGCCATAATGCGTCGGGTGAACGTCGCGGACCTCGAAGCCCGCGCGCTCGCGCGTCAGACCGCCCGGCCCGAGCGCCGACACGCGGCGCTTGTGGGTGACTTCGGACAGCGGGTTGGTCTGGTCCATGAACTGCGAAAGCTGCGACGAACCAAAGAATTCGCGCACCGCGGCGACCGCGGGCTTCGCGTTGATCAGGTCGTTTGGCATCACCGTCGACACGTCGACCGAGCTCATCCGCTCCTTCACCGCGCGCTCCATGCGCAGCAGGCCGACGCGATACTGGTTTTCCAGCAGTTCGCCGACCGAACGCACGCGGCGGTTGCCGAGATTGTCGATGTCGTCGATTTCGCCCTTGCCGTCCTTCAGGTTCACCAGCTCCTTGACGACGGCGAGAATGTCCTCGCTGCGCAGCGTCGTGACCGTGTCCTCGGCATCGAGGCCGAGGCGCATGTTGAGCTTGACGCGGCCGACAGCCGACAGATCGTAACGCTCGGGGTCGAAGAACAGGCCTGCGAACAGCGCTTCCGCGGTTTCGCGCGTCGGCGGTTCACCAGGGCGCATGACGCGGTAGATGTCCGACAGCGCCTGGTCGCGATCCTCGGCCTTGTCGGCCTTCAGCGTGTTGCGAATCCACGGGCCGGTGTTGTTGTGGTCGATGTCGAGCAGAACCAGCTTGTCGATACCCGCGGCGTCAAGCTTCTCCAGATTCTCGGCCGACACTTCGTCGCCGGCCTCGATGTAAATCTCCCCGGTCGATTCGTTGATGAGGTCGTAAGCCGAATAGCGACCGAAGATTTCCTCGGTCGGGATCAGCAGCGTGTCGAGCCCGTCCTTCGCCGCCTTGTTCGCGAGGCGCGGGCTGATCTTGTGGCCCGCGGCAAAGACGACTTCGCCGGTCTTGGCGTCGACGACATCGAACGCGGGCTTCGCCCCGCGCCAGTTTTCGACGACGAACGGAACCTTCCAGCCATTTTCGGCGCGCTCGAAGACGAGGCGGTCATAAAAATGGTTGAGGATTTCCTCGCCCGTCATGCCCAGCGCATAGAGCAGGCTGGTGACCGGCAGCTTGCGCTTGCGGTCGATACGGACGTTGACGATATCCTTGGCGTCGAACTCGAAATCGAGCCACGAGCCGCGATAGGGGATCACGCGCGCCGCGAACAGGAACTTGCCCGAAGAATGGGTCTTGCCGCGGTCATGGTCGAAGAGCACACCCGGCGAACGGTGCATCTGCGACACGATGACGCGCTCGGTGCCGTTGACGAAGAAGGTGCCGTTCTCGGTCATGAGCGGCATGTCGCCCATGTACACGTCCTGCTCCTTGATATCGAGCACGCTGCGCGTGTCGGTTTCGCTGTCGACCTCGAAGACGATCAGGCGCAGCGTGACCTTCATCGGCGCCGCATAGGTGATGCCACGCTGACGGCATTCCTCGACGTCATATTTCGGCTCTTCGAGTTCATAATGAACGAAGTCGAGCTCGGCGGTGCCGGCGAAGTCGCGGATCGGGAAAACGCTGCGCAGCGTCTTTTCAAGGCCCGAAACATAGCCGATCGAGGGGTCCGAACGCAGAAACTGCTCATAGGATTCGCGCTGCACCTCGATGAGGTTTGGCATCTCCACCGCTTCGTGGATGTTGCCGAACAGCTTGCGGATTCGCTTGGTCGCGGTTGCTTCGAGGGCCTGGCCCACCGACTTCGCCTTGGTCGCCATAAGAGATTGTCTCGCCTTGATAAAATGACTCGCGAGCGCAGAAGAGACGCAAAAAGGCCGCAGGCAACCGTTGCCGGTTTACCGCAGCTTCTTGACGCATCTCGAAATCCCCGCCGCCCTATCCGTACAGCCCGCCGCGCAAAGTCAGGCTCTATCTCGGACGATGAGGTATGGGCGCCATATAGGATTTGGCGCACGCCGAGTCAACGGCCGGGGGTTGGGTGTTGATGGTCAGCGCCGAGCAGTTTGCGGCCCCTCCCCGTCGCCATCCCGGCGAAGGCCGGGATGACATGCGAACGGGTTCGGGCCCCTCCCCCACGGCCCCTTGCACTCGCACCCCAAATGCGTCACACCTTTACGTGAACGTAAAGGTAAAGCCCCAGCGAGAGGATATTTCCATGACCGATCTGCCCGCTTTCGACACGATCAAGCTCGATTTCGCCGATGCCGTCGCGACGATCACGCTCAATCGCCCCGATCGGCTCAATTCGATGCCGCCCGCGATGGCGGACGACATCCGCGCGGCGCTCGATCATTTGCCGGGGCTTGGCGCGCGCGCGCTGCTGATCACCGGGGAAGGACGCGGTTTCTGTTCGGGCGCCGACCTGGCGGGCGATCGTTCGGGCGGCACGGTCGGCGGTGGGGCACGGAGCCGCAATGCGCTGCGCGGTCATTACAACCCGATGCTGCTGGCGCTCGCGAACCTCGATATTCCCGTCGTCGTTGCGGTCAACGGCCCCGCTGCAGGAGTGGGGTGCAGCTTCGCGCTGTCGGGCGACTTCACCATCGCGGGCACGAGCGCCTATTTCCTTCAGGCTTTCGTCAATATCGGTCTGGTGCCCGACGGCGGGTCGTCCTGGCTGCTGCCGCGCCTGATCGGCGTGCCGCGCGCGTTGCAGATGATGATGCTGGGCGAGAAGATCGGCGCCGAACAGGCGGCCGACTGGGGCATGATCTATAAATGTGTCGATGATGGCGAGTTGATGGCCGAGGCCAGGGGCCTGGCCACCCGCCTCGCGAACGGTCCGACGATCGCGCTGGGCACGATGCGCAAGGTCTTGCGCGACGGACTGTCACAGGATTTCGCGACCACGCTCGACGCCGAGGCCAGGGGCCAGTTCATCGCCGGCGGCACCGCCGACGCGATGGAGGGCATCATGGCGTTCCAGCAGAAGCGCAAGACCGAGTTCAAGGGGAAGTAAGCCTGACCCGTTGGTCGCCATACCGGCGAAGGCAGGGATCTCGCCGGTGCGGCAAACCGATAGGGTGAGATCCCGGCCTTCGCCGGGATGACGGTTGAGGATAGAGGCCTACGCCGCCGCTTCCCCGGCCATCACCTTCTTGTAGATGCTCGTGCGCGGATAGGAGCACAGCCGCACTACCATCGGCTCGAAAAACTCCAGTGGCTCGCTGTCATAATCGGGGTCGAACGCCGGCGCGTCATATTTTTCGCAGAATTCGGCGCAGGCATCATAATAGGGGTGATCCCTGAACTGGTCGCGCATGTCGCGATCCAGGCCGATGTAATGAAAGAAATAATGGCCCTGGAAGATGCCGTGGTGCTGCACGATCCACAGATTTTCCTCGGACAGAAAGGGTTTCAGGATCGCCGCCGCGACGTCGGGATGATTGAACGCGCCCAGCGTGTCGCCGATGTCGTGGAGCAGCGCCATCACGACATATTCCTCGTCGCGGCCGTCCCGATGCGCGCGCGTCGCGGTTTGCAGACAATGCTCGAGCCGGTCCACGGGAAACCCCCCATAATCACCGCCGAGCAGCTTCAGATGATCGAGGATGCGCCTGCCATTCTGCGGCGCGAACAGCTTCTGCTCGCGCGCGATGATGTCCCAATCCTCCTGCGTCCCGTCGATCATCGAACGGAAGGTCGCATGGTCATGCGTCATGTCGGTCATGGCAGCCTCTCCTTGTCGACCGCCAGTCTACGACATTCGTTTCGGTTTGCAACGCTATGCCGCGCTCCTCATTCGGGAGCGTAGGTCACACCATATTTCAGCGCTTCGTCCAGCGTCAGGCACCGCCGCGTCGACTTATTGTCCTCGCTGGCAACCGCCTGCTGGCGATACATGATCTCGGTCAGCAATTTGCGGGAGATTCCCATTCGGATGAGAAAATCATTATCCTCGCTGGCGAGCAGGGCCGAGTCCTGTTCGATATCGCCGATAAGCTCGCGCGTCGCGTCGGTGCCCAGCGCGACGCTCATGTCGATGGCCGCTCGATCACCGGTTCGAGTGAACATATGCACCATGAAGACGCCGCCGGGATCGATCACGCGCGGTTGTCCCCCCATAAAAACGAAATTGCACGCGCTGAAACAGGCCCAGCCGCTCGGAATGCGCGTCGTCAGCCCCATGTTCGACCGGATAATTCGCCCCGCGGCATTGCCGGCGCGCGCATCGCCGCCCGGCGAGCGCAGCCAGATTTCGCCTACGTCGGGGTTTGCCTTGAGCGCGGCCGCAAGACGGTCGGGCAGACCAGGATCGACGCGCCCCTCCGCCAGCATCACCTTCATGCCGCCGCGCTTTTCGATCGTCAGCTTCATCGTGGGATTGTCCGACCAGTTGGGGTTCAGCGGACAGGTCGGATTGACCGGATCCATCCCGGTCGCCCCGGTCGCCCCGACGAGCGCCGCGGCCGCGAGTCCCAGCCGCGCGGTCTTATGCCGCCAGGACATAACGCGACTCGCCCGGTCCCTTGCACATACGTTTGGTGACGCGCGTTTCCTCACCCTCGACAATGATGAAGTCGTTGACGTTCATACATTTGCGCCCCCCACGCTCGTCGTTGATCGACGCCACGGTCGACGACCCGCTGACGTTGGGGCGCGTTTCGCTCGTCCAGTTCGCGGTCGCACCGACCTCTTCGCCGCGCGTCACCTCCTCGGTCGCTGCGGCCGCCTGTACCTGTTCGGCGGGATCAAGGCGGCAGGCGATCGCATCGGTCAGCGTCCCGCTCACCTCCGCAATCGGGACATAGGAATAAACGCCCGCCTTGCTCGCCGCGTCGCCGACCGCATCGCTGATGACATTGCCCAGGATGTTGCGGCCGATGCTGCTGCCCTTCTTGCCCTTGGGACAGCCGCCATTGCCCTCCTCGCTCGGCGCGGGCGCGGGCGTGGTCACCTTGCGCAAGAGGCTGCCGAATTGCGCCTGTGCGGGGCTGATCGCGAGCAGACAGGCCGCCAAAACCGCCGGGGTCGTCAGGATTTTACCCATCATCTGTTTCACCTGTTCCACGCCCGCAACCGGGCCGTCACGCAACCCCCTATCGACGAATCATGCCACCCGCTGTGATTTTCATCAACCATGCAACTTATCTCATCCAGACAGGTTGAATTAGGGAGAATAATGTCACAGTAACGCCGCCATGCTCTCGCAAAAGACCCGCTATACGATCCGCGCGTTCCAGCATCTTGCCGATCATTGGGGCAAGGGCCAGGTGCAGCTTGCGGACATTGCCGAGGCGCAGAATATCCCGCCGAAGTTCCTGACCGTGATCCTCTCCGAAATGGCGCGCGAGGGGCTGCTGATTTCGCAGCGTGGCCGCGACGGCGGTTACCAGCTCGCCCTGCCGCCGGTCGACATCAGCTATGGCGATCTGGTCCGCCTGACGCGCGGGTCGCTGGCGCTCGTCCCCTGCGCCGCGCGCAACGCGCACGAACATTGCAAGAATTGCCTTCCCGAAGCCGAATGCCGACTCCGCAGCCTGATGCTGAAGGTGCGCGACGACACCGCGTCGATCCTCGACCGCATCACGCTCGCCGACCCGATCGAACTGGAACCCGTTTTCGAGACCGACGAAGCGGCCTGAGAGGCGGCCGCCGCCGGACAACAAAAAGGCCCGCTTGCGCGGGCCCTTTTTGAAGAATGGTGGAGCCTAGCGGGATCGAACCGCTGACCTCCTGCATGCCATGCAGGCGCTCTCCCAGCTGAGCTAAGGCCCCGTGCCATTTCGTCGCGCCTGGGCGGCGCGACCGGGACGCCGCCTTTAGCAGCGCCGCCGGGTGATGCAAGGGGCGAAATCGTCTTTCGACGAAGTTTTTGCCCCTCGCGAAAAACCGATCAGCTTTCGTCGTCCTCGTCGTCGCCGGTCGCGACGCCCAGATCGTCGTCGCCGCCCAGATCGACGTCATTGTCGGGCGAATCGCTGTCCTCGTCAACATCGACGTCCAGATCCAGATCCTCGTCGGCCGCCACATCGTCCTTTGCGGCCTTGCCCGGCTTTTCGGCTTCCTCGAACGGCATCGGCTGCTTCGATTTCAGCACCGATTCCGGAATCCAGGCGTAACCGCAATTGATGCAGGTGACCGGATCGTCCTTGGTCAAATCATAGAATCGCGTGGCGCATTTCGGGCAGCTGCGTTTCGTGCCCCATTCAGCCTTGATCATAAACGCCTCATAATCCTTTGGAAACAGGATAAAAATATCGGAAGAGCGGCGGCGCCTGAATAGCTATCCGCCAAATCGGCGTGCGCCTTGCCAGATTGCAAGGCCGCTGTCAAAAGCCGCTCGCAATGACCGACCAAATCGCCACACCGCGCCGCTTTTCTGCCTCTGTCCCGCTGAAAGGCAGGATCGCCATTCCGGGGGACAAGAGCATCTCGCACCGCGCGTTGATGCTGTCGGCGCTGGCCGTCGGTGAAAGCCGCGTCACCGGCCTGCTCGAAGGGCATGATGTGCTCGCCACCGCCGCCGCGATGCGCGCGATGGGCGCGGGCATCGCGCGCCGCGACGACGGCGAATGGCGCATCCACGGCGTCGGCGTTGGCGGCTTGCTCCAGCCGCAGGGTGCGCTCGACATGGGGAACAGCGGCACCTCGACGCGCCTGCTCATGGGGCTCGTTGCGAGCCATCCGATCACCGCCACCTTCATCGGCGACGCCAGCCTGTCGGGCCGCCCGATGGGCCGCGTGATCGACCCGCTGTCACAGATGGGCGCCGATATCGGCGCGTCGCCGGGCGGGCGGTTGCCGCTGATGGTGCGCGGACTCGCACCGGCCATCCCCCTCTCCTATCGCCTTCCGATGGCCTCGGCGCAGGTGAAGAGCGCAATCCTCCTCGCCGGACTCAACACGCCGGGCATCACCGAAGTCATCGAGCCAGTGCCGACGCGCGACCATAGCGAGCGCATGCTGCGCGGCTTTGGCGCCGACTTGACGGTCGACACCGATGCCAGCGGCACGCGGCACATTCGCATCGTCGGCGAGGCCGAACTGAGGCCGCAGACGATCGTCGTTCCCGGCGACCCGTCGTCAGCGGCCTTCTTCATCGTAGCGGCGCTGATCGTGCCGGGTTCCGACATCACCATCGCGAATGTCGGGCTCAACCCCACGCGCGCGGGACTGATCGAGGTTTTGAAGGCAATGGGCGGCGACATCGAATTGCTCGATGCGCGCGATGTCGGCGGCGAACCCGTCGCCGATCTGCGCGTCCGCCACAGCGCATTGAAGGGCATGGAGGTCGATCCGGCGCTCGCGCCGAGCATGATCGACGAGTTTCCGATCCTGTTCGTCGCCGCGGCGCTCGCCGAGGGGCGGACGGTGACGACGGGGCTCGACGAGTTGCGCGTCAAGGAAAGCGACCGCCTCGCGGTCATGGCGACCGGCCTCAAAGCCATCGGCGCGCGCATCGAGGAAAAGGAAGATGGTCTTGTCATCGAGGGCAGCGGTGGCGACCCGCTGCCCGGCGGCGCCACCATCGCGGGCCACCTCGATCATCGCATCTGCATGAGCTTTGCCGTCGTCGGCCTCGTCAGCGAGGCGCCGGTAACGATCGACGACATGGCGCCGGTCGCGACGAGCTTCCCCAATTTCGAACCGCTGCTTGCGGGCTTGCAGCAATGATTATCGCGATCGATGGCCCCACGGCATCGGGCAAGGGAACGATCGCCAGGGCGCTCGCCGCGCATTTCGGCCTGCCGGTGCTCGACACCGGCCTCCTCTATCGCGCCGTCGGCTATCAGACGCAGCTCAATCACGGCGATCCCGACAAGGCCGCCGACGCGCTTGCCGCCTGCAATTTTCCCGACAGCCTGCTCGATGACCCTGCGTTGCGCTTCGAAAGTACGGGAAGCCTCGCCAGCCGCGTGTCGGTCCATCCGCAGGTCCGCGCCGCACTGTTTCAGCGTCAGGTCGATTTCGCCAACCAGCCCGGCGGCGCGGTGCTCGACGGACGCGACATCGGCACCGTGATCGCGCCGCACGCCGACGCCAAGCTGTTCGTCACCGCGAGCGCCGGGGAACGCGCGCGGCGGCGCCATGCCGAAATGCTGGGGCGCGGGGTCGAAATCGGCTTCGACGCCGTGCTCGCCGATGTTCATGCCCGCGATGCGCGCGATACCGGCCGTGCCGACGCGCCGCTGCTCCGCGCGCCCGACGCGATGCTGCTCGACAATAGCGACATGAACCGCGATGCCGCGATCGCCGCCGCGATCGCCTTCGTCGAGAGCAAGGTCGGACGGCGAGGCTGAAAGATATATTCGCGCAGGGCCGCAGAGATCGCAGGGGATTTTGGTTCACGCGGAAACGCGGGGAGAGATGGCGCCTGCCGCGAAGCGGCGTTCTCCTGCAACCTGTCTGGAACCGCGACGGTGAAGCATGAAGGGGCCTATCGGCCCGAGCCATAATCTCCGCGTCTCCGCGTGAATCCTCATCCGCTCCGCTGTTCGGAGGCATCGTTGGTCGGCATGGCTTTTTCCTTGCCGAAAACCCCTTCCCCGCCTATATGCGCGCCGTCCGACGGGCGTTCTGCCGGTCGAGGCACGGATGAACCGTCGCTTGCATGTCGAGCGCCGGGCGTGACGGGACGCACCCGTCGCGCCCTTTTTGCTTTGCCCGTGTCTCGCCCTTGAAGCGCTCCGACGATGTTTCGTTTCGCATCCGGCGGACGGGACGGATCGGCCACAAGACCAGCGGAACCAACCGCTTGGCCGGAACAATGAAGTAAGGAATACACTCTATGGCCTCTACGGCTTTTCCGACGCGCGACGATTTCGCCGCGATGCTCGACGAATCGCTCGGCGGCGCCGACGGCGGCTTTGAAGGCCGCGTCGTCAAGGGCACCGTGACCGCGATCGAAAATGACCTGGCAGTGATCGACATCGGCCTGAAGAGCGAAGGCCGTGTGCCGCTTCGCGAGTTCGCGATGCCCGGCCAGAAGGCCGACCTCAAGGTCGGCGACGAAGTCGAAGTCTATGTCGACCGCGTCGAAAACGCCAATGGCGAAACGATGCTGTCGCGCGACCGCGCCCGCCGCGAAGCCGCCTGGGATCGCCTCGAAGAGGAGTTCAACAAGGAAGCCCGTGTCGAAGGCGTCATCTTCGGCCGCGTCAAGGGCGGCTTCACCGTCGACCTCGGCGGCGCCGTGGCCTTCCTTCCGGGTAGCCAGGTCGACATCCGCCCGGTGCGCGACGTCGGTCCGCTCATGGACCTGCCGCAGCCCTTCCAGATCCTGAAGATGGATCGCCGCCGCGGCAACATCGTCGTGTCGCGCCGCGCGATCCTCGAAGAAACGCGCGCCGAACAGCGCAGCGGCCTGATCCAGAACCTCGAAGAAGGCCAGATCATCGAAGGCGCGGTGAAGAACATCACCGATTATGGCGCCTTCGTCGACCTCGGCGGCATCGACGGCCTGCTCCACGTCACCGACATGAGCTACAAGCGCGTCAACCACCCGAGCGAAATCATCAACATCGGCGACACGGTCAAGGTGCAGATCATCCGCATCAACCGCGACACGCAGCGTATCAGCCTGGGCATGAAGCAGCTCGAAAGCGATCCGTGGGAAGGCGTCGCCGCCAAATATCCGGTCGGGGCGAAGCTGTCGGGCACGGTCACCAACATCACCGATTACGGTGCGTTCGTCGAACTCGAACCCGGCATCGAAGGCCTGGTTCACGTCAGCGAAATGTCGTGGGTCAAGAAGAACGTCCACCCCGGCAAGATCGTTTCGACCAGCCAGGAAGTCGACGTCATCGTCCTCGAGGTCGACAGCGACAAGCGCCGCATCTCGCTGGGCCTCAAGCAGGCGCAGTCGAACCCCTGGGGCGCCTTTGCCGAGGCGCATCCGGTCGGCTCGGTCGTCGAAGGCGAGGTCAAGAACGCGACCGAATTCGGTCTGTTCGTCGGCCTGCCGGGCGACGTCGACGGCATGGTTCACATGTCGGACATCGCATGGGGCATCTCGGGCGAAGAAGCGCTGCACCTCCACCGCAAGGGCGAGCAGGTGCAGGTTGTGGTTCTCGACGTCGATGTCGAGAAGGAACGCATCAGCCTCGGCATCAAGCAGCTTGAAAAGGGCGCTCCCGCTGTTGGCGGCGGCGCCGCTGCTGCAGGCTCGCTGAAGAAGAACGACATCGTCACCGTTTCGGTCCTCGAAGTCCGCGACAACGGCCTCGAAGTGCAGGCCGGCGAAGACGGCGCCACCGGCTTCATCAAGCGCGCCGACCTTGGCCGCGACCGCGACGAACAGCGCCCCGAGCGTTATCAGGTCGGTCAGAAGTTCGACGCGATGGTTGTCGGTTTCGATCGTTCGAAAAAGCCGAACTTCTCCGTCAAGGCGATGCAGATCGCGGAGGAGAAGGAAGCCGTTGCACAGTACGGCTCGTCGGATTCCGGCGCGTCGCTTGGTGACATCCTCGGCGAAGCGCTGAAGGCCGGCAAGAAGGACTGATAATTTCTTCGGTCCGCCGCAAGGCAATCGAAAAGGCCCGCAGAGTGTCCCTCTGCGGGCTTTTTCTTTCAGTGATATATTTTGACCGAACAGTGATTCATGATACCCTGTCCGCGCGTTGGGAGGGGTCTCACGCACAATCGACGGCAACGATCGATGCGCCTGCATTTGCGGGCAAAGCGTGGCTATGCGAGATAGGGGAAGCACATGATCCGGTCAGAACTGGTTCAGAAGATCGCGAACGAAAACAGCGATTTGAGGCTCGAGGAGGTCGAGCGTATCATCGACACTTTCTTCGATTCCATCGTCGACCAGCTCGCGGTCGGCGGTCGTGTGGAACTGCGCGGCTTCGGCGCCTTTTCGACACGCGCGCGCGAGTCGCGCACCGGCCGCAACCCGCGCACCGGCGCGGCTGTCGAAGTGAAGGCGAAAAAGGTGCCCTATTTCAAACCCGGCAAGGAAATGCGCGAGCGGCTGAACAGCTGAGCGACGATCCAAACATCGTCATTGCAAGCGCAGCGAAGCAATCTCCAGCTATCGAACTGGAGATTGCTTCGCTGCGCTCGCAATGACGTTATCGGAACCTCAGTTTTTCAGCCGGTAGCCGGTCCTGAACACCCAGAAGATGACGCCCAGGCACAGCGCGAAGAAGAATGCGACCGCGCCCATGCTCACCTCGATCGCGACGTCGCCCTGCCCGAAGAAGGTCCAGCGAAAGCCGCTGATGAGATAGACGACGGGGTTGAACAAGGTCACCGTCCGCCACGCGGCGGGGAGCATGTCGAGCGAATAGAAGGCGCCGCCGAGGAAGGTCAGCGGATAGACGATGAGCAGCGGGATGACCTGCAACTGCTCGAAACTTTGCGCCCAGACGCCGATGATGAAACCGAAGAGGCAAAAGGTCACCGCCATCAGGATCATGAAGAGGGCCATCAGCAGCGGATGCGCGACCTGGACATCGACAAACAGATGCGCGGTCGCGAAGATGATCGATCCGATGATGACCGATTTGGTCGCTGCGGCGCCGACATAAGCGACCACCGTTTCCAGCGGCGACAGCGGCGCCGACAGCATTTCATAGATCGTGCCCGTCCATTTGGGCATATAGATGCCGAAGGAGGCGTTGCTGATGCTTTCGGTGAACATCGTCAGCATCATCAGCCCCGGCACGATGAACGCGCCATAGGGAACGCCGCCGACCTCGGCCATGCGGCCGCCGATCGCCGAGCCGAAGACGACGAAATAGAGCGCCGTCGTGATGACGGGCAGCATCAGGCTGGTCCAGAAGGTGCGGCCGAACCGCGCCATTTCGAACAGATAGATGGCACGGATGCCACGGACGTTGGAAATCATGCGACCGGCTCCCTCGCGCCCCTGCCCTCGTGCTTGTCTTCGTGCACCAGCCCGACGAAAATATCCTCGAGCGAGCTTTGCCTGGTGTGCAGATCCTTGAAACCGACGCCGATGTCGCTCATCCGGCGGAGCAGCGAGGGCACGCCCGTCGCCTCGGCCTGACTGTCGAACTCATAGACAAGCTCGTGCCCGTCGCCCGCCAGTTCAAGCTTCCAGTCGGCCAGTTCGGTCGGCACCGCGCCGAGCGGTTCGGCGAGGTTCAGCGTCAGCGTCTTGCGCCCGAGCTTCTTGATGAGCGCATGTTTTTCTTCGACGAGAATGATCTGCCCCTTGCTGATGACGCCGACGCGGTCGGCCATTTCCTCGGCCTCCTCGATATAATGCGTCGTCAGGATGATCGTCACGCCGCGCTCGCGCAGCCCGTGTACCATCGCCCACATATCCCGGCGCAGTTCGACATCGACCCCCGCGGTCGGTTCGTCGAGGAACAGGATTTCGGGCTCATGGCTCAGCGCCTTGGCGATCATCACGCGGCGTTTCATGCCGCCTGACAATTCCATGATCTTGCTGCCACGCTTGTCCCACAGCGACAGGTCACGGAGCAATTGTTCGATATAGGCGGGGTTCTTGGGCTTGCCGAACAGCCCGCGCGAAAAACTGACCGTCGCAAGCACCGTTTCAAAGGCGTCGGTGTGCAATTCCTGCGGCACCAGCCCGATCATCGACCGCGCGGCGCGGTAATCGCGGGCGTGGTCGTGCCCGCCGACGGTCACCGTTCCGCTGCTCGCGGTGACGATTCCGCAGACGATGCTGATCAGCGTCGTCTTGCCAGCGCCATTCGGCCCGAGCAGCGCGAAGATTTCGCCCTTGTTGATTTCAAGATCGACATTGCTGAGCGCTATGTGACCGCTTTTATAGGTTTTTCCGAGGCCGGAGAGCTGGAGAACGGCTGTCATGGCAGGCGGTCTAGCCGACGCGGCGCCCGGCGCAAAGCGCGAAACTTGCTTGACCTCCCCCGGCCCGTCGGCTTGACCGTCACCGCGCGTGCGGACGTGGCGAAATCGGTAGACGCAGCAGACTTAAAATCTGCCGGCCTAGTGTCATGCGGGTTCAAGTCCCGCCGTCCGCACCAAATACGCCCCCCGATCGGGGCCGAATCAGCGACGAATCAGCGCCTTCGCTTTCGCGCGCAGACCCAGCCGTTCGAGCAGGGACTTGCCCGCACCCGCCAGCCGGTCGACGCCGCTCATCAGCCCCAGCGCCGCGCGATTGCGCAGCGTCGGCCGCAGCACCAATATGTCGGCGCAATCGACCGAAGCTCGCCCGAACTGCGCCTTGTGTGCGCCGTCGCCTTCGGTGAAATCGAAGGCGCGAAACCGCCCCTCGGCGAACAGCGCGCGCATCGCCTCGACATGCAGGACGGTTCCCGGCGACAGCGCGGCAAAGGCGGGATCATAGCCCAGATAGGCATAAATCAGCACGTCGCGTTCGACGGGCAGATAGAGATAGGCGATCGCGCGATCGCCGGCGAACAGCAGGAAGGCGCGGACCTTGTCCTCGGCCGCCGCAGCGACGGCGCGCGCGCAGTCGGCATCGCTCACCGGCAACCCAGCCTGCATCAGCCGCGACTGATAGGTCTGCGCCGACAATATCGCGGCAATGTCCATGAACTCGTCGATCTCGTCCGCCGTGCGATAGGCGCGCACCGCCGTGCCGCCCGCGAACTGATCGGCGAGCCGCCGCGCCTTGCGCGACAAGGTCGAGCGCGTTTTGGACGAAAAGCCCTGCCACCAGTCGTCGAAGCCCTGCCCCGCCATCGGCACATAATGGCGCGGATAGGCCTGACGCTCGACGACCAGCCAGCCGTCCAGTTCGGCCCTCAGCGCGGGCAGCCGATCGCGCGGCAGCGACCGGAGCAGCCAGCCGTCGCGGCCCGCGGGCGGCATCGTGCGCGCCGTCGGCGTCAATATATCGTCGAGGCCATGCGGCACCACGGCCAGCTCGCGCCGGATATGGCCGAGCGTCCGCCCCGCGATTTCGATGCGCAGCGCGACGCGCTCGCCCGCATCTCCGTTCCCGCTGCCGGTCATCCTCTGCCCAATCGTCGCGACACCCCTAGCCAGCTTTGGCAGCACATGGTTATGATTGGCTTACACGATTTGAGGGACGCTTCGGAATGACAGCAACGGGCCGCACCATATGCCGCGCGATCGCTATCGCGGCCGGCCTGATGCTGACGCTGTCCGGTTGCGACCTGTTCGGCGAGCGCGGGCCGGTACGCGTCGCCGCGATGAGCGAGCTCAACCCGATGGCGAACCCGGCGCGGGGCGAGCTTTCCACCGCCAATGCGGCGCTGCTCGACGCGACGTCGCAGGGGCTGGTCAGCTATGACGGCGAAGGCCAGATCGACACCGGGCTGGCCAACCGCTGGACCGTCACCGCCGACGGGCGCAGCTATATTTTTCGCATCGCCGAGGCGAAATGGACCAATGGCAGCAAGGTAACCGCCGAGACCGTCGCCGCCATCCTGCGGTCCTACCTCGCCCCCGCCAGCCGCCATGTGCTGAAGGATGATTTTCCCGAGGTCGAGACGATCAAGGCGATGACCGATACCGTCATCGAAATCCGCCTGTCAGTGCCGCAACCCGCGCTGCTCGAACTGCTCGCGCAGCCGTCGATGGCGATCGTTAACCGAGGCATGGGCTGGGGGCCGATGCGCGCGCGCAAGGTTGGTCAGGCGCTGCTGCTCTCCCCCGTCCCCGATCCGCTCGCCGAAGATCCCGAAGCCGCCGAAGCCGCGGCGAATGACCCCGCCGCGTCGATCGAACTCGTCGGCACGACGCCGCAGGGCGCGCTCGCGCGGTTCAAGAATGGCTATGCCGACGGCGTGATCGGCGGGCGCTTTTCCACCCTGCCCTATTTCGTCGCCTCGAACATCGGCCGGTCGCGGCTGGTGGTCGATCCCGTGCCCGGCCTGTTCGGGCTGGCCTTCGTCCGCGCCGAAGGCTTCCTCGCGACCGACACCAATCGCGACGCGCTGTTGCGCGCGATCCGACGCGAACGATTGATCGAAGCCTTCGGGCTGACCGAATGGCAGCCGCAGGTGACGCTCCGCCCCGCGCTCTATACGCGCGACGGTGGCCCTGCACCCTTGCAGCCCGCGTGGGCCGATTATGACGCGACGTCGCGGCTCGCTCAGGCGCGCCGCGTCGTCGACGCCTGGCGCGCCGCCGGACGCGAAATCGAACCACTGCGCATCGCCGTTCCCGACTCGCCCGGCGGCCGCATCCTCTATGCCTATGTCGCCGCCGATCTGGCGGCGATCGGCGTGCCCAGCCGCCGCGTCAAAATGGCGTCGAGCGCCGATCTGCGGCTGATCGACGAGGTGGCGCCGAGCGACGATCCGATCTGGGCGCTGCGCCGCCTGTCGTGCCGCCGCGACACGCTCTGCAACCGCGAGGCGCAGGATCTGATCGACCAGGCGACCGCCAATGTCGATGCCGGTCAGCGCGCGCGGCAGATCGGCGAGGCGGAGGCGGTGCTCGCGCGCTATGCCCCCTTCATCCCGCTCGCGACGCCGCTGCGATGGTCGGTCGCGTCGCAGCGCCTGACGGGACTGCGCGCGAACGGCCGTGCGCAGCATCCATTGAATCATCTGATTGCCATACCCAACTAATACGGTGACGCTCGCCTCGGAGCGCTTTTGAAAGGACGCCGATGGCCCCTGCGCCGCCCAATCCCGACGCGATCTTCGACGCGCTAATCCAGGACCGCACCAACCCGGCCGCGCTGCGCAAGCGCGTCGAAATGCTCGAAACCCTGCTCGAACGCAGCTTTGTCATTCCGGGCCTGGGCCGCCCCGTCGGCCTTGACGCGATCGTCGGGCTGGTCCCCGTCGTCGGCGACGTCATCGCCGCGACGATGGGCGCTTACCTGATCTGGGAAGCGCGTAACCTGGGAATGCCGAAATGGAAGATCTGGCGGATGGTCGGCAATCTGGGTGTCGACACCGCGCTCGGCGCGGTCCCGCTGGTCGGCGATGCGTTCGACTTTTTCTTCCGCTCGAACACGCGCAACCTTCGCATCATCAAGAAGCATCTCGACAAGCATCATCCGGGGACGATCATCATCGACCAGTGAGCCTGTCGTGGGTCACTCCATTCCTTCGTCATGCTGAACTTGTTTCAGCATCCATGGCCTGCTCCCTCGTCCGACGCTGCGTTGGTCGAGAGGTCGGGCCATGGACCCTGAAACAAGTTCAGGGTGACGAGAAAAGAAGCATACGCGGACCGCGCACAGGTGGAAATTCAGGCTGACCCCTACCCGGTATGACAGATGCTTCCCTGTACTGTGTGATGCTGCTAGCACAGCGCCACCAACCCCAGGGGAGATGTTCCGAATGATCCGCGCCAGCCTCGCCGCGCTTGCCCTCAGCTGTTCCATTGCCGCCGTGGCCGCGCCGCCGGAAGCCGACCCTTACCTCTGGCTCGAAGACATCGAGGGTCCGAAGGCGCTCGACTGGGTCAAGAAGGAAAACGCCAAGGCCGACGCGCTGCTCAGGAGTCGCCCCGACTTCGAGGCCGACCGCAAGCGTGCGCGCGAAATCCTCGACGACGATCGCCAGATCGCGATGCCCGGCGAGGTGATGGGCGATACGATCACCAATTTCTGGCGCGACGCCACCAATCCGCGCGGCCTGTGGCGCCAAAGCCCGCTCGACGCCTGGCTGGCCGGCAAGCCCGAATGGCGCACGCTGATCGACGTCGACGCGCTCGGCAAGGCGGAGGGGCAGAGCTGGGTCTGGCACGGCGCCGACTGTCTTGCGCCCGATTACACGCGCTGCCTCGTCTCGCTGAGCCCCGGCGGCACCGACGCCGACATCGTCCGCGAATGGGACCGCACGACGCGAAGTTTCGTCGACGGCGGCTTCACGCTGCCGCTGGCGAAAAGCAGCGTGACGTGGGAGGATGCCGACACGTTGCTCGTCGCGACCGACTATGGCGAGGGGAGCATGACCGCGTCGGGTTATCCGCGCATCGTCAAGCGCTGGAAACGCGGGACGCCGCTGTCGTCCGCCACGATAGTCGCCGAGGGCGCGCCCGACGACGTCGGCATGAATGTGTTCGCGCTGACCGACGGCGACACGCGCTGGCCGATGATCAGCCGCGGCAAGACCTTCTACACTGCCGACCTCTTGCTGCCGAACAGCGACCGGTCACGTTACATCCCAACAATCGTGCCCGAAACCGCCAGCGTGCGCGATGTGCTGGACGGCCAGCTGATCGTTTTTCTGAACCGCGACTGGGGCGACAATCCTGCCGGCTCGCTCGTCTCGCTGTCGCTCGCCGACATGTCGGCGAACCGCAAGGTCGCCATCGTCCCGGCGATGACGCCGACGAAGGCGCAGGCGATCGAGGAGGTGTCGGCGACCGACAACATCCTTTGGGTCAAGGCGCTGGACGATGTCGAGGGCAAGCTGTTCGCGCTGCGCCGCGACACGGCGACCGGCGTATGGAGCCGCAAGGCGGTGCCGCTCGCCGCCAATGCCACCGTCGGCATCGCCGGGACAATCGGCAAGCGCGATACGCTGCTGGCCACCGCCGAGACGATGCTGACCCCGCCGACGCTCTATGCCGTCGCCGACGGTCAGGCGGCAAAGGCGGTGCAGAGCCTGCCCGCGACCTTCGACGCCGACGACATGACCGCCGAAAAGCGTTTCGCGACCTCCAAAGACGGGACGAAAATCCCCTATTTCCTCGTCCGCAAAAAGGGCGCGAGCGGCCCCGTTCCGGCGCTGATCCACGCCTATGGCGGGTTCCGCGCCGCGCAGACGCCGGGATACCTCACCGGCCAGCCCTATCGCGCCGGGCCGCTCGGCCTTTTCTGGGTCGAGGGCGGCAACGCCTATGTCCTCGCGAACATCCGCGGCGGCGGCGAATATGGCCCCGCCTGGCATCAGGCGGCGCTCCGCGAAAAGCGCCAGAACAGCTTCGACGATCTGCACGCGGTCGCCGAGGATCTGGTCAGGGCGGGCATCAGCGCCAAGGGCCGGATCGCGATTTCGGGCCGCTCGAACGGCGGCGTGCTCGTCGGCGCGGCGATGACGCAGCGGCCGGACCTCTATGGCGCGGTGATCTCGGGTTCGCCGATCAAGGATATGTGGCGCTATGACAAGATGCTCGCGGGCGCCTCGTGGGTCGCCGAATATGGCGACCCCGACGAGCCGGGCGACTGGGCGTTCCTGTCGAAATATTCGCCCTATCACAACATCCGCAAGGGCGTGACCTATCCGCCGATTTTCCTCTATCTTTCGACCAAGGACGACCGCGTCCACCCCGGCCACGCGCGCAAATATGCCGCGCGGCTGATGGAGAATGGCAACCGCGTCTATTATCACGAATATCTGGAGGGCGGCCATTCGGTCGGCGCCGACCATGCCGAGGACGCGGTCCGCGCGGCGATGCTGCACGGGTTCCTGCAACGCGAGCTGGTTGAAGGGAAATAACCCCAACCTTTCCCCTCCGTCATCCCGGCGAAGGCCGGGATCTCACCGTCTGGGCCTGACGCACCGGTGAGATCCCGGCCTTCGCCAGGATGACGGCAGGTGGTTGTCCCGCCCCCTTCAGCGAACCTGCCGTTTCTCCAGCTTTCGCGCCAGGGTCCGCCGGTGCATCCCCAGCCGACGCGCGGTTTCGGAGATGTTGAAGCCCGTTTCGACGAGCGTCTGGTGGATATGCTCCCACTCGACGGTCTTGATCGACGAGGGGCGCGCGTCGAGCGCGGCGTCGGGATTGCCCTCGGCGCGCTCGAATGCCGCCTCGATGTCGTCGGTGTTCGACGGCTTGGCGAGATAATAGGAGGCGCCGAGCTTGATCGCCTCCACCGCGGTCGCGATGCTCGCAAAGCCCGTCAGCACGACGATCCGCATCATCGGGTCGGCGGCGCGCAGCGCCTGAACGCACGCCAGCCCCGACGCGCTGCCCAGTTTCAGGTCGACCACCGCATAGCCGGGATGGAATGTCGCGAGCAGCGCGTCCATCTCGTCGGGACTGTGCGCAACCTCGACCGCATAGCCGCGCCGCTCGAACGAGCGTTTCAGCGTCCGCGCGAACGCCTCGTCATCCTCGACGATCAGCAGTTGTCGCTTGTCGCTCATTGCGTTTCTCCCTCCGGCCGCGCGAGCGCCGCGACCGGCAGCCAGATACGCACGAGTGCCCCGCCCTCGTCGCGGTTTGCCACCGTCGCCCCGCCGCCGAGCTTGCGCAGCACATTGACGAGCAGGAACAGCCCCAGCCCGCCGCCAGGGCGCCCCTTGGTCGAGCGATAGGGCTGGCCGAACCCCTCCAGCATCTCGTCGCTGAAGCCGGGGCCGCGGTCGGCGATTTCGATCACCAGCATCTCACCGTCACGCGACGCGGTGAAGCTGGTCCAGTCGGGCGACACTTCGGCGGCGTTGTCGAGCACATTGCCGATCACCTGCCGCAGCGCGGGGTCCGACACGATCGCGACATCGGCGCCGAAACGGTCGTGGAACTCCAGCGTGTCGGGGCGGCGCGCGGCGCGCGCGTGGGCGACAATCTCACCGAACGCCGCGCGCATCGTGGTGAGTTGCGGCGCCTCGCCGCGCGCCTCGCCCGCCGACATCAAAATGCCGCTGACGATCGCCTTGCACCGCTGCACCGCGGCATCCATGTCGGAAAGATCCTCCTGCAACTCGCGGTCGTCCTTCAGCCGCGCCGCCGCCTTCCAGTCGCCGATCAGCACCGACAGCGTCGAGAGCGGCGTGCCAAGCTCGTGCGCCGCGCCCGATGCGAGCAGCCCCATGCGCACGATATGATCCTCCTCCGCCGCGCGCTGGCGGCTCGCGGCGAGCGCGGCGTCGCTCTCGCGCAAATTGCGGCTGATCCGCGTGACGAACGCGACGAGCAGCACCGCGATCAGCAGGAAACAGACAAAGCTGCCCTGAAGATAAAGCCCCATCGGATCGGCGGCATAGGCGGGCGGCAGCACAAGCGGCGTCGGGTCGATGCGGAGCGCCGCGAGCGCCACCAAGGCCGCAGCGACGATCGCCCATGACGAACGCGGCGTGAGCAGGATCGCGCCGATCACGACTTGCAGCAGGAACAGCGAGGCGAAGGGGTTGGCGAGCCCGCCGCTGTGGTGCAGCTGCCACCCAAGCGCGGCGACATCGAAGAGCAGCGCGGCGGTCAGTTCGGCATTGGTCACCGCGCGGCCGCGACGGAGCAAGGCGGTGCTCGCGAGGTTGATCGCGATGAGCACGAGGATCGCGCCGAGCAGGGGACCGCGCTCGAGCGAAATGCCCATCGGCCCGCTGACGATACCGATCGTCGCGAGCTGTCCGCCCACCGCGAGCCAGCGCAGCTGGATCAGCAGCGCCATGTTGCGGCGGCCGGCGGGCGCCGTGCTGGACGTCGGCGGCAGGATCGAAAGCGCGGTCATCAATCGCGACTATGCCACATCCGCCAGGCAAAAAAGAGGCTGAGCGCGCAAAGCGCGAACCAGGTCAGCGCGTAGACCAGATGATGATCGCGAAAACGCACGACGGTCAGCCCGCCGACCGGATAGCCGCCGGGGTTCGGCGCCGCGTCGGCATCGACGAAATAGGGCGCGGCCCGCTTCAGTCCCCGCGCCTTCGCAATCGCTGCAACATCGCGCGAGAACCAGCGGTTCTCGGCCGGATCGTTGTCGCGCAGGAAGGCGCCGCCGGGCTCGCTCACGCGCAAAAGGCCCGTCACCGTCACCGGCCCAGCGACATTGCCCGCCGCCCGCGTCGATGCCTCGCGGCGACTCGAGGGCACGAAGCCGCGATTGACGAGCAGCGTGAAGCGCGGCGTCTCGAGCGGCGTCAGCACCCAGAAGCCCGCGCCGCGCTCGGTCACCGCCTGCACGAGCGTTTCGCGGTCGTGGCGGAACACGCCCGTCGCGGTGACGCGGCGATAGGCGTCGTCCTTCTCGTCGATCCGCGGCCACGCCTCCGGTCCCGGTGCCGCCACCGGCGCGGCGGCGATGCGCGCCTCGACCGCGGCGACCAGCTCATGCTTCCACGCGCGGCGCTCGACCTGCCACACGCCGAGCCCCGCCAGAAGCATCGCCGCGATCAGCGCCGCCGCGGCAAAACCCGCGCGGCGGGCGCGCGTCACGGCGCCTGGCTCGCAAGCTGGCCCGTCGCCTCGTGCGGCATCGGCATCATGTTGGTGTTGAGGTGGTGCATCACCCACAGCGACCCCGCGAGCATGATGACCACGACGATCACCGTGAACACCAGCGAGGTCAGCGACCAGCCGCCCTCGGCCTTTGGCGTCATGTGCAGGAAAAAGATCATATGAACGACGATCTGCACCACGGCGAAGCCCATGATGATCGCCCCCGTCACTCCAGCGCTCAGCGGCATCGTCATCACCAGCCAGAAGGGGATGGCGGTCAGGATCACCGACAGCACAAAACCGATGACATAGTCGCGCATCGTCGCGTGCGGCATCTCGATCTCGCCATGACCATGCGCAGCGTGAGGGTCGGCGCTCATCGCAGCACTCCCATCAGATAGACAAAGGTGAAGACGCCGATCCACACGACGTCGAGGAAGTGCCAGAACATCGAAAGGCACATCACGCGGCGCTTGTTCGCGGCGATCAGCCCGTGCTTCGACAGCTGGACCATCAAGGTCACCAGCCAGATGATACCGAAGGTGACGTGCAGCCCGTGCGTGCCGACGAGGGTGAAAAAGGCCGACAGGAACGCGCTGCGCTGCGGCGTCGCGCCGATCTCGATCAGATGGTGGAACTCGTAAAGCTCGATACCGAGGAAGGCGAGCCCGAACAGGCCGGTGATCGCGAGCCATATCTGCACGCCCTTCACCCTGCCCTGCTGCATCTGGAGCACCGCAAAGCCGTAGGTGATCGACGAGAAGAGCAGCATCGCGGTGTTGAGCGCGATCAGTTTCAGGTCGAACAGATCCCTCGGCGCCGGCCCCGCGGCATAGCTGCCGCCGAGCACGGCGTAACAGGCAAAGAGGATCGCAAAGATGAGGCAGTCGCTCATCAGATAGATCCAGAAGCCCAGCATCGTGCTGTGCCCCTCCGGATGCGCCTGTTCGTCGAGGTCGTAGAACTGCACGGCCTCGTTCGCGGTCAAAGTCTTGGCACTCATCGCATCAGGCTCCGGCCGCCAGCTGGCGGCTGCGCGCGTCCTCGACCGCCGCGACCGTCGCCGCGGGAATGTCGAAATCGCGCTTGTAGTTGAACGTATGGACGATCGCCCCGGCGACCACCGCCACAAAGCTCGCCGCCACCAGCCACCAGATATGCCAGACGAGCGCAAACCCCAGGACAAGGCAGATGCCCGACAGGATGACTCCCGCCCCCGTATTGCTCGGCATATGAATGTCGCGATAGCCGCCGACCGGCCGCTGGTGCCCGCGCTTCTTCATGTCGTACCAGGCATCGAGGTCGTGGATCACCGGCGTGAAGGCGAAGTTGTAATCGGGCGGCGGCGAGCTGGTCGCCCATTCGAGCGTGCGGCCGTCCCACGGATCGCCGCTTTCCTCGCGCAGCTCCTTGCGGCGCCAGATGCTCACCGCGAACTGGACCAGCATCGCGCCGATGCCCGCGGCGATGATGAGCGCGCCGACCCCGGCGATCGCGAACCAGATTTGCAGGCTGGGGTCGTCAAACACGCGCATACGCCGCGTCACGCCCATCAGGCCGAGGATATAGAGCGGGGTAAAGGCGACCCAGAAGCCGACGACCCAGCACCAGAAGCTGATCTTGCCCCAGAACACATCGAGCTTGAACCCGAAAGCCTTGGGCCACCAGTAATTGATCGCCGCGAACAGGCCGAACAATACGCCGCCGATGATGACATTGTGGAAATGCGCGATCAGGAACAGCGAATTGTGCAGCACGAAGTCGGCGGGCGGCACCGCGAGCAGCACCCCGGTCATGCCGCCGATGACAAAGGTCAGCATGAAGGCGATCGTCCACATCATCGGCAATTCATAGCGAATGCGGCCGCGGTACATGGTGAAGAGCCAGTTGAAGAGCTTGGCCCCCGTCGGGATCGAAATCACCATCGTCGTGATGCCGAAGAAGCTGTTGACGCTGGCGCCCGACCCCATGGTGAAGAAATGGTGCAGCCAGACGATGTACGACAGGATCGTGATGCACACCGTCGCATAGACCATCGACGTATAGCCGAAGAGCCGCTTGCCCGAGAAGGTCGAGGTGACTTCGGAAAACACGCCGAACAGCGGCAGGATGAGGATGTAGACCTCCGGGTGCCCCCAGATCCAGATCAGGTTCACATACATCATCGGCGATCCGCCGAGATCGTTGGTGAAGAAATTGGTGCCAGCATAGCGATCGAGGCTGAGCAGCGCGAGCGTCGCGGTCAGGATCGGGAAGCTTGCGACGATCAATATGTTCGAGCAGAGCGAAGTCCAGGTAAAGACCGGCATCTTCATCAGCCCCATGCCCGGCGCGCGCAGCTTCAATATGGTGACGATCAGGTTGATGCCCGACAGCGTCGTGCCCACCCCGGCTATCTGAAGCCCCCAGATATAATAATCGACCCCGACATTGGGGCTGTAGGCGATCCCCGACAAGGGCGGATAGGCCAGCCAGCCGGTCTGCGCATATTCGCCGACGAACAGCGAGATCATCGTCAGCGCGGCGCCCGCGCTCGTCATCCAGAAGCTGAAATTGTTGAGGAAGGGAAAGCTGACGTCGCGCGCGCCGATCTGGAGCGGCACGATATAGTTCATCAGCCCGGTGATGAACGGCATCGCGACGAAAAAGATCATGATGACCCCGTGCGCGGTGAACACCTGGTCATAATGATGCGCGTTCAGATAGCCTTCGGACCCGCCGAACGCCATCACCTGCTGCAATCGCATCATGATCGCGTCGGCAAAGCCGCGCAGGAACATGATCAGCCCCAGGATCATGTACATGATCCCGATCCGCTTGTGGTCGACCGTGGTGAACCACTCCTTCCATAAATATCCCCACAGGCGATATCTGGTCAGCAGCGCGAGCACGGCGATGCCGCCGATCGCCACCCCGATGAAGGTCGCGACGAGGATCGGCTCGTGCAGCGGGATCGCGTCGATCGACAGCTTGCCGAAAATCGGGTGCGTCGGCGGGGCGGGATGCGGGATGATAGCGTCGGACATGGGTTCAGCTCGGCAGACGGTCAGGACAGCGGGCGCGTGGCGGCGGGCGCGTTCAGCGCGGTGCGGGCGGGCTTGCCCGGCAGCGGCAGCCCCTCGCCCTTCAGCTTTTCCGGCGACACGGGCTTCGCGTCGGGGCGGTCGTTCGACATCACCGGCGCGCTGCACCAGGCGGCGACGTAGCGCATCGACCAGCGGGCGGCATCGACGGTGCCGCGCGCGGCGAACTTGTCATAGGTGACCTGCCGGACATTGCCGATGCCCGCGATCCCCGCGCCGCCCGCGGCATCGAGCGACATCATGTCGTGCATACACATCTTGCCCGGCTCGACGCACATGTTGACCACTGCGTCGAACAGCTGCGGGTCATTCGCGACGAAGCGGCGCACCGGCTCCTTCTGCGACGGCGTTTCGAGCTTCAGATAGGCATTGCGGCTAAGGTCGCCCTCGGCCGACGCGCGCGTCGCGGCAACCCATTGATCGAACTCGCGGGCGGTCAGGCTCTTGACGCCGAAGCGCATGTTCGAAAAGCCCCAGCCCGAATAATTGGCCGAAAAGCCGGTGAACTCGCCGGTCTTGTCGAACACGCCGTGAAGCTTGGTCTCCATCCCCGGCATCGCATAAATCTGCCCCGCGAGCGCGGGCACGTAAAAGCTGTTCATCACCGAAGAGGAAGAGATGCGGAAGCGCAGCGGCCGATCGACCGGCACCGCCAGCTCGTTGACGGTCGCCACCCCCTGTTCGGGATAGATGAACAGCCATTTCCAGTCGAGCGCGACGACCTGCACGTCGAGCGGCTTCACCTCCGCCGCGACGGGCTTTCCCGGCCCCGTGCGTGCGAGCGGGCGATAGGGGTCGAGCAGATGCGTCGCCACCCATGTCACCGCGCCGAGGCAGATGATGATGAGCAGCGGCGCCGACCAGATGACCAGCTCGAGCTGCGTCGAATGGTCCCAGTCGGGCTTGTAGGTGGCGTCCCGGTTCGACGCGCGATATTTCCACGCGAAAAAGATCGTCAGCGCCATCACCGGCACGATGATCAGCAGCATCAGCACGGTCGACAGGACGATCAGATCGCCCTGCTGACGCGCGACGTCGCCTGCGGGATCGAGCACGACCATGCCGCACCCCGACAAGAGCGGCGTTGCGGCGAGCAGCGGCAGCAGCCGCATCCGGGCGGAAAAACGGGGGAGATCAGCGGGCATGACGCGCGCCTAAGCCGCCTTCGTCGCACTGCACATAGGACATTTTGTCCAATCCCACGATCCGTCGTCATCGCGCAGGGGCGTTTTTATTGCGGGTGCTTTTGCCCTAAGACCGACTCGTGCCTGCGCACCCTGACGTGCGGCGGGCGCCAGCGCAAGGATCGATACCATGGCTGCCGACACCGTCCCCACGACCGAGGCCGAACGCGACGCGCGGGCGCTCCACGGCGCCAACGAACAGGGGGGGCACAAAATCGATCCAGCCGAAATCGCCATCGGTGTCATCATCGGCCGCACGTCCGAATTTTTTGACTTCTTCGTCTATGCGATCGCGTCGGTGCTGGTGTTTCCGAAGCTGGTGTTCCCGCACCTCGATCCGCTGACGGGCACGCTCTGGTCGTTCGCGATCTTTGCCCTCGCCTTCGTCGCGCGTCCGGTCGGCACGGTCATCTTCACCGCCATCGACCGCGCCTATGGCCGCGGCGCCAAGCTCACCATCGCGCTGTTCCTGCTCGGCGGATCGACCGCGGCGATCGCCTTCCTGCCCGGCCATGAATCGATCGGCGTCGGCGCCGCGCTGCTCCTCGCGCTGTTCCGCATGGGCCAGGGCGTCGCGCTCGGCGGCTCGTGGGACGGCCTCGCGTCGCTGCTCGCATTGAACGCCCCCGCATCGAAGCGCGGCTGGTATGCGATGATCCCGCAGCTCGGCGCGCCGCTCGGCCTGATCGTCGCCAGCCTGCTCTTCATGTTCCTGATTTCGGCGCTGCCGGCCGAAGATTTCCTCGCCTGGGGCTGGCGCTATCCCTTCTTCGTCGCCTTTGCGATCAACGTCGTCGCGCTGTTCGCGCGGCTGCGCATCGTCGTGACCCCCGAATATGCCGAATTGTTCGAGAATCGCGCGCTCCAGCCCGCGCCGCTGCTCGACACGATGCGCTCGGAATGGAAAACCATCGTCATCGGCGCCTTCGCCCCGCTTGCCAGCTTCGCGATGTTCCACATGGTCACCGTCTATCCGCTGTCGTGGGTGTTCCTGTTCACCGACGAAACCCCCGCGCGCTTCCTGATGATCGAGGCGATCGCCGCCGTCGGCGGCGTGATCGCGATCATCGCCTCGGGCTATCTCGCCGACCGCTTCGGTCGCCGCACCGTGCTCGCCGCGACCGCAGCGGCCATCGCGGCGTTCAGCGGTTTCGCCCCGCAGCTGCTCGACGCAGGGCAGGCCGGCGAGGCGAGCTTCATGATACTCGGCTTCCTGCTGCTCGGCCTGTCGTTCGGGCAATCGTCGGGCGCGCTCTCGTCGAACTTCACCCCGCGGCACCGCTATACCGGATCGGCCTTCACCACCGATCTCGCCTGGCTGTTCGGCGCCGGTTTCGCGCCGATGGTCGCGCTCTGGCTGTCGAGCGAATTCGGGCTGATCGCCGCGGGCGCCTATCTGCTGTCGGGCGCGATCGTGACGCTCGTTGCGCTATGGCTCAACCGCGAACTCGCGCGCACGATCGATTGAGGGCCCTGCGCAGGTTACGAAGTTTTGCCGATCTGCACCGTCCAAGGCGAGGCCGCAGGGTGAGTTCAGGACGGATTCCTTTTTCCCCAGTGGAGAAAATCGAATCCGGCGGCGAGTCCTGAGTCGACGTGGGCGCACCATGATGACAAGATGATTAGCGCCTGTTTCCCGCCCTCGATTTGCCAAGGACGATATGCTCGACAATGGACGCAGTCCCTGGCTCTTCCTCATCGGAGTGACAGCGGTTACAATCGGCGTGGCGGCCCATCTGCCGATGTTCTGGATGGGGCGCGATCACGGTTTCCGGATGGCCGGAATGCCGGTGGACAGCATGATGGTCGTCGGCATGGCGCTCGTCGTCGCGGGCGTCGGCGTCGCCGCCTGGGGTTTGCTTCCCGCGAAGCTCGCCCGGCACATTGTCGCGGCTGACCGACTGTCGGTCTCGGCGCCCGAAGATGCGCCCCTCTCCGCGGCGCATGTGCGTTTGATGGCAGCCCTGGTTGTCGCGCTCGTCATCGACATCATGAAGCCCGCAAGTCTCGGGTTTGTGATACCCGGAATGATGCAGGAATATGGGCTATCGCGCGAAACCGTTTCGCTCGTCCCTTTTGCGGCGCTGTTGGGAACGGTGGCCGGATCCATAGTCTGGGGCGCCGTGGCCGATGTTTACGGCCGCAAAGCGACCATCCTTTTGTCGGCCGTGATGTTTGTCGGCACGTCCGTTTGCGGAACGATGCCGTCATTGGCCTGGAACATTGTCATGTGCTTTATGATGGGGGCTGCCGCGGGGGGCATGCTGCCCGTTACCTATGCGCTTCTTGCCGAGATGATGCCCAGTCGCCACCGGGGCTGGAGCCTGGTGCTCGTCGGCGGGCTGGGTGCGGCGGGGGGTTATGTCGCGGCGAGCCTCATTGCCGCCTGGCTGGAGCCGCTTCTGAGTTGGCGAATCTTGTGGCTGGCCAATTTGCCGAGCGGTCTTGTGCTTGTCGCGCTCGGAGCCTTCATTCCGGAGTCGGCCAAGTTTCTCATGGCGCGCGGTCGACATGCAGAAGCACGGCGGATCATGGCGCGCTTCGGGTCAGACCTGCACAGGACGGACCAAGCGCCGCCGCCGCCGCGACAGGATTCGCACCGGCGATCGGAACTCGTCGGCGGCGTGGTGGCGCTGAACTTTACCGCCATCGCATGGAGTTTCGTGAACTTCGGCTTGTTGCTGTGGCTCCCGGCCGAACTGGTGGCGCGCGGATACAGCACGTCATCGTCGAGCCGCCTGCTTGCCGATTCCGCGCTTGTCGCGCTTCCCACCGTATTTTTCGTAGCCTGGATTTATCACGCCTGGAGCACGAAACTGTCGCTCCTTGCGGCATCCGTTGCAACGCTTGCCGGCCTCGGGGGAATGCTCTGGTTCGCGCTGGTTGAAAACGCATCACCGCTCTTGCCCGCAGCCCTGCTCATAGTGGGCAGCAACGCCATCATCGCGATGCTTCTTCCCTATAGCGCCGAGAGTTTCCCGCTGAGAGTCCGCGGCCGCAACACCGGCTGGGTCGCGGCATCCAGCAAACTGGGCGGAGTATGCGCGCAGGGCCTCGCGATATTCGCCATCGTCCCGTCGCTGGTGGCAAGCATATTGACGATCATGCCCGTAATGGCCGCATCGCTCCTTCTGGTCGCCCGGTACGGCCGCGAAACGCGAGGGAGCGATCTGCGCGATCTTGACCCCGAAGGACATGTCTTCGACAAGGCCGGGCTCTGAACGATTGCAGCCGACCGAGATGGACGACCGGATGACCTGTCGTGCCCGGCTGGAAGGCAGCAATGGTCCCGCGACAACGCGCGCAAGCACGCGGCCCCGACCGCAGCGCGCCAGCCGATGGAATCGCGCGCGTCAACGTCGAGGTCAGCGTTCGAGGGCCGACCGATCGCAGACGGCCTCGCGGGCGACAAGAACACCGCCCGGTTGCATATCGGGCGTCAGCATCATTCGTATCTTTGCGATCGCGACCGGAAACGACCGGACCCTATTCCGCCTGCACCGGACAAGAAGGCGCGTTCGGTGCGGGCTCGACCCTCGCCGAGAGCAGCGTGAGTCCCAGCCCCTTGTGCCCCGCCAGGCCGAGCGGATTGCCGACGCGCTGCAGGTCGGCGCCGCGGTCGGCAAAACAGCGCAACCGAATCTGGAGCGTCGACAATATTCCGGTCGGCGCCGCGCCGACCCAGTCGGTCACGTCGATCCCGGCATTTGCGAACGCGACGCTTACGCGTCCTTCGCCGACAGCGTCGACGCGCACATCAAGGCGCAATGCCATATCCTGACCCAGATGATGTGTGAGATCGGCGTTCGGCCCGGAAATCTGGACCGTGCCCGTTCCAGCCCATCGAAACTGCTTCCCATCTTCCTGCGCCATCACGTCAACCGATTTTGCGGAAAGCATCCCGTTCGGGCTGACCACCGCTGCCGATTCAACCGGTCGCACACCGCCATCGTCTCCGACGCTCATCGACCAGGGTGCGCGCGCACGTCCACCCGCGAAAAAATTCTCGAGATTGAGCGCTGCCGCCACGTCGATTCCGGGATCCTCGGAGAGCCGGGGCACCGTAGACGGCTGATCGTAGCGAAGACCATAGCCGATCGGGAACAATGGAGCAGCGATCGGCGATGCTGCGGTAGCGGGCCAGGCAAAGGGCAATGTTCCGCTGAAATCTCGGATCGGCTTGCCATCGCGACGTGCGACAAGGACGTCCGCGACGCCCGCGCCCTGTGAACCCGGCAGCCACGCGGCAACGAATGCGTCCGCGGCGTTGATTTCAGGGTTGGTGAACAGCGGTCGACCAGAGAGAAAAACGGCGACGACGGGAATGCCCGCCCCCTTCAGACGCTTGAGTTGAGCGAGGTCGACAGGATTGACCGGCTGGTAATCAAGCGTGGGAACATCGCCCTGAAACTCGGCATAGGGCTCTTCGCCAAATACGAAGATCGCGACATCGGGCTTTGTCGCGAAGCTTCCGTCGACTGAAAACGTCGCCGCGCCGCCCGCCGCGGCGACCGCCTCTTCGATCCCTTCCCAGATCGTCTGGCCGTTCGGAAAATCCTCGCGGGTGACATCGCTACCTTGCCAGCTGATTGTCCACCCGCCGGATTGCATTGCCATATTATTCGCTGCCCGGCCGGTCACCAGCACGCGCGCGCCGGGCCGGATGGGGAGCACAGCGTCATTATTCTTGAGCAGAACGAGTGATTTGGCGACGGCCTCGCGGGCGACCGCCAGATGATCTGGCGACCCGATGACCGATGGACTGGTCGGGAAGGTCCGGACGTCGTCGAAAAGTCCCAGCTTGAACTTCACGCGCAGAATCCGCCGGACCGCATCGTCGAGCCGCGCCGCGGGAATGATCCCTGACTTCGCCTGATCGAGCGTCGACGCATAAAGCCCCTTCCAGCTGTCCGGCGCCATGAACATGTCCAGTCCGGCCAGGATGGATTTGGGACAATCGGTGACGCTGCAACCGGGAACCTGACCGTGACCGTTCCAGTCGCCGACAACAAATCCCTCGAAGCCCATCCGCTGTTTGAGGATCGTGGTCAGCAGCTCTTTATTGCCGTGATGCTTGGTCCCGTTCCAGCTTGAAAAGCTGGCCATGACCGTTAACGCCCCCGCGTCGATCGCTGCGGGATAGCCTTGCGCATGTATCGCGATCAGTTCGGTCTCGCTGATCCTGGCGTCACCCTGGTCCTTGCCATGCTCCGTTCCACCGTCGGCCAAGAAATGTTTTGCCGTCGCAGCGACACGATCTTTTGCGATGGGCTGCGCCGGCGCGAGCTTTCCCTGCAGTCCCAGTGTCATTGCTTTGGCATATTGCGCCACGAGGTACGGATCGGCGGCATAGCCCTCATAGGATCGGCCCCAGCGAAGATCGCGCGGCACCGCGAGCGTCGGCGCAAAAGTCCATTCGATACCGCTCGCGGCAATCTCGGCAGCCGTGACTTCGCCGATCCGACGGATCAGATCGGGGTCGCGCGCGGCGCCGAGCCCGATATTGTGAGGGAAAATCGTCGCCCCGGGGACATTATTGTGTCCGTGGACCGCGTCGATGCCGAAGAGGATCGGAACGGCGACACCATTCGCTCCCGGTCGCAGCGACACTTCCCGAAACGCTCGCACGAGTCGCGCCCATTCGGCGGCGGTCGAACGTTCATTGCCAAAGGGGCCGCTGTTTCCCCCGGCAAGAATTGACCCGAGGGGATAAGTTTCGAGATCCTTGGGCGTAATCGCGCTGATGTCGGCCTGAATCAACTGTCCGACCTTTTGCTCGACCGTCATCCGATCGAGCAGCACGTCGATGCGGCGTTCGGTGGCCGGGTCGCTGATCGCTTGCGGGCTTCGCGCAACGGGCCAGATTTCAGGATGCACCCGCGCGCCCCCTTCTTCCATCCCGGCGGCGGTGCCCGCGGCTCCTGCAAGCAAGAGTCCAAGTGCCATCGCTATAGACGTCCGCCGCATCGCCTCTCCCTTTATTGTGAACGTTCTCATTTCTATCTGTCACAAAGATTTGTCAAAATCAAGAGGACCAGGACGGATCGACCCTCGGAAGCTGGCGAGTCAAAGTCGAAGACGACCGTAGGTCAAAATGGTGGTTTTCCATGACCCGGAGCGCAGCGTGCTTTGCACCTGAGCACCGGACGCGCGGAGGGCCGCCAGCGCTGTAGGTCGGATTAGACCCTGTTTCAGTGAGATTGAAGCGACGAGATCGTGCAGCGCGCTGTGCCGGGGAGGAGCGTTGCGCCGTGCGGGCCGGTGGGCCCGTGCAAGCGACGCGGCGCGCCCGGCCCGGCTCGCTGGACGACCGCCTGCGGCGGCGGGCCGATTTTGCCGCGAGGACGTCGTCGCTCGTCGGTCACGATGGAAAGCCATCGCTCCCTCCTCGCGCCTCGCCTCGCGGCAAAATCGGCTCCGTCTCGCGCTTCAATCTCACGGAAACAGGGTCTAGCTGCGCGCGGGATTGGGGCGCTGGATTGTGGTCAGGATCAACGTTGCAAGGACAGTGAGCGCCGCAAGCACCAGAAACAGCGCCTCGAAACCGAATCCAGGGACAACCAGGATCGTCAGTAGCGGCATGATCAGCGACGGAAGCGTGTTGGTCAGGTTGAAAAATCCGAGATCACGTCCACGGCGATCCGAACGCGGCAGAATCCGAAGCGTCTGACCAGCGTGCAAGGCCAGAAACACGGTGGTCGCGATGCCAAAGAGAAGATAGGCGAGCTTGGCGAGGTCGGCCGAGGAAGCGAGCGCCATGCCCAGCATCCCGACCGCCGAAATCGCGCTGCTGATCACAAGGGGAAAAAACGGGCGGTCTTTGCGATCGGACCAGCGGCCGCAGTAGAGCGCGATCGGTATTGCGATGGTGAGGGCAAGACTGAACAGGCGCGCCTTTTCGTTATCGCCCATCTCGGGGTCGATCGAACGAAACCAGAAGTAGAGATAGGCGAACAACGCCGCCTCGGAAATCTGGACGAGGAAGCGGGCGACCCACATCCGCACGGCCGGTCCCTTTGACGCCGTTCCGATCGGTTCATCGGAATCCGGCGGCGGTGCCCGCCTCAGCATTTCCAAACGTCGGGGGCGCGCAAAAACGGTCGCCGGGGTGACGGCGGCCACGACCAGCAACGCAAGCGCGAAAAGTCGCGATTCGAATGTTTCAAGCATGGGCAGGGTGACAAGCGCGCCCGACCAGGCCCCAAGCGCGGGCGCAAATGCCAGAAGACCGCCGAGGAGACCCTTTTGATCGTCGGGAACGAGGTCTCCGCCCCAGGCCGCAAGTGGGCCGAGAACCATGTTGAGCGCGAGCTGCCAGACAATGATGATCGACACGAGTGTCCACACATCTTCAGCCAGCGGGACGGCCAGGAGCAGCGCGACGGTCACCGCCAGTCCCGACAAAATCCACCCTCGCCGGCTGTTCGTGATGTCGCTGAGCCAGCCGAAGACGATACCGCCAATACTGGCCGCGACGGCGCCCGCAAAGGTCAGCAGGCCAAGCCATTGCACGTCGGCAGGCCCTGCCAGCGCGGCGATGCGCGACGGAAGCAGGATGGTGAGGAACGGGACATAGGCCATGGTTCCGCCGGCAACCGCCAGGGCATAAAGCAGCATGAAGGCGATCGACTGGTGCTGATGCGGCGCGGAATCATCCATGCGCAGGCGCAGAAGTCGATTCGCGTTCGACGAAGCCTCCGGCAACAATGACAGGTTGCGGCGGCAACTTTTCCCCCCGCTGCGCCTTGATGATCATTTCGACAGCGCGCGACACCGTTTCGGCGACCGGCTGGTCCACGGCGGTGAGCGTCGGCTGGGTGAAACGCACGATCGGCGTATTGTCGAAACTTACGAGCGAAAGCCGCGACGGAATACCGACCCCCAGTTCGCGCGCGACTTCGAGGGCGGCGAGCGCCATCTGGTCATTGCTGGCGATGATGGCGGACGGAGGATGAGAAGAACCAAGAAGCCGCCGCGTGGCGGCCGCGCCCGATTCGTAAGTGAAGTCCCCTTTTGCCACGAGCCCGGCAACCGGCAATCCCGCCGCCCGCATTTCGCTTTCCCACCCCTCGACGCGCCATTGGCTCAGCGGATATTCGCTTGAACCTGCAATGAAAGCGATGCGCCGATGGCCAAGATCAATCAGGTGGCGCGTCGCGCGGCGCGCCATGCTCTCGTCGTCCATTACCAAGGCGATGCCCGCCCCCTCGCCGCGCGATCCGATGCGCGCAAAGGGTATTCGTTGCCGCTCGAGCAATCGCACGATCAGCGGGTTGTCGGAGTGAGGAGGCGTCAAAATCACCCCGTCGGGCTGAAGTGCCGCGATGGTCGCGCGCAGTTCGCGTTCGACATGATCGCTATGCGTGTCGACAAGCTCGAAAATAAGCCGATAGCCATATTCGGCGCACTTGAGCATGCCGCCAAGCAGCATCTGATCCACCCAATCGATGCCCTGTCGCGCCGTCCAGTCCGCGATCGTACGATCGCGATCGTTGATCGCCAGAATCAGGTAAGAGCGCGATCCGCTCATCCGACGGGCCGCAATCGACGGCACATAGCCAAGCTTGTCGATCGACGCCTGGACGCGAGCTTTCATTGCCGAACGCACATTGGGTTCATTGTTGATGACACGGCTGACCGTTTGCAGCGACACGCCGGCGTCGGCAGCCACATGCTTGATCGTCACCGCCTGACGGCGTCTAGCCATTTTCTATTCGCCCCTTTCAGCCGCTTGGCCGGTCGCGGAGCCAGTCGCTGTCCCGCTCATTTGCCAGACCCGAACCCAATCGACCTCCATGCGCTTGGGATAGCCGCCACGCTGGACGCCGCCAAGCCCGCGGGACTCCGCAAGCCGGCCGCCGATTGCAAGGTTGATGATGAGGTGAAACGGTCGGTTGAAGGGGGCTCCCGGCGCGTTCGATCCGCTCGTCCACCATTCGTCTGCGCGGCGCTCGGCAAATGTCCGCCCGTCCACTTGCCAGATCATCCGATCAGGATACCAGACGAGCGTATAGGTGTGGAACTCGCCATCCAGCACCGAGCGGAAGGCCATCTCCTCGCCCTTGTGCTTGTTGTTCGGCCACGCCCCGCCGAAATGCAGCGTGCCCAGGATCCTGTTCTCACGGCCGCCGGGACATTGTTCGCAGGCTACGCCAAGGTTTACCGCCTCGAGGATGTCGATCTCCCCCGACGCGGCCCAGCCCCCATAGCGGTCTTCGTCCGGGAGCATCCAGATCGCGGGCCATGTGCCCTGTCCCTGGGGCAGCCGTGCACGAACCTCGATCTTGCCATAGGTCCACGAAGCCTTGCCGCGCGTGGTGAGCCGCGCGGAACTATATTCGCGCGCAACTTCGGCTGGCGGGACCGGTGATCGCTCCCGCATGCGAGCAGGAAGGGCGGCGCCTTTTACCGCCTCCTCGCGCGCGGTGATAACAAGCTTGCCATATCTCAACTGCGCGTTGCGGAGGCTGTCGGTGTAACATTGTCGCTCGTCATTACCTCCGCCCCAGCAATCGACATCGAAACCCCACTTCGCCCGGTCGAGCGTTGCCCCATCGAACTCGTCCGACCAAATCAGGGTCCAATTATCCGCCGCCGACACCGCCGCGGGTGCGGGCGCGCTCTCCAGAACAAGTGCGACGACAACCGCGAGCGTCATGTTTCATGCCGCCCGCCGGCTGCGCAATACTGGGCGATATAGGCTTCATGCGCGGGCAGGCTTGCGACCGTTCGCTCGACGCCGTCGCGCAGCATCGACAAAAACGCGTCCAGTTCCTCGCGGCGCAGTTTCGCGGCGATCGGATGGTACCGCTGCGGAATGATGCCCTGGCCCATCATCACCTGCACCCAGCTGTTTTCGACGAAGAGTTCCTCGTTTCTGCGGAACACTCTCCCTGTTTCGCGAAACAGCTCGATTTTCTGTTCGAGGCTCGCCGGGATCGGCATCGCCGCGCACTGCCGCCAAAAGGGTGAATCGCGCCGCTCGGTCACCTTGTAATGGAGAATGAGAAAGTCGCGAATCTGCTCCATGTCGGCAAACTGCTGATCATTGAACTCGGCGATGTCGCGCTCGCTTACAGGCCCCGCAGGCAACATGCGGATAAGACGCAGGATGGCTCGTTGTATCAGGTGAATCGAGGTTGATTCGAGCGGCTCCATGAATCCGCCCGAAAGACCGATTGCCACGCAGTTTCGATACCACTGCCTGCGCCGCACTCCCGTGCGATAGTCGATGAAGTTGGGCGCGGTGATCACGTCGCCTTCCACGGAACCGAGCAACCGATCGAGCGCTTCCTCCCTGGCAAGATAGCGACTGCAATAAACGATCCCGTTCCCCTGGCGATGCTGCAACGGAATGCGCCATTGCCATCCGGCGTCATGCGCGATCGCGCGCGTGTAGGGCACGGGCGGGGCGACGCTTGCGGTCTGCACGGCAATTGCGGAATCGCAGGGAAGATAGTGGGTCCAGTCGTCGAACCCCGCATGCAGGGCTCCCTCGATCAGCAGCGCACGAAAACCGGTGCAATCGATGAAAAGATCGCCTTCGATCCGTCGCTCGCCGTCGAGCATCAGGGCGGCAATACTCCCGCTCGCACCGTCAATCTCGACCGCGGCGATCCGGCCTTCGATGCGCCTTGCGCCATCACCTTCCGCTCGCTTGCGCAAGAAGGCAGCGTAAAGCGATGAATCAAGTTGATAGGCATAATTCATGCGGTCATCGGGCAGATGCGCAAATTTGCCCTCAAGCGCGGCCTTCAGCTCCAGGCAGTAATCGTCATAGGTCCGGTCGTGCCCGCAGGTCAGGCCGTGGAGCCAGAAATGCTGGAACCCCGCCGACCAATGATCCTTGCCCGTCGTTCCGAACGAATGGAAATAGCTTTCGCCGATATCCTTCCAGTTTTCAAACCGAATCCCCAATTTGAATGTCGCCTGGGTCGCGCGCATGAATTCGGCTTCGTTGACCCCGATCAACCGATTGAACAGAAGAATCGGCGGGATCGTGCTTTCGCCAACGCCTATCGTCCCGATGGCGTCGGATTCGATCAGCGTCAGATCGATGGCCGCGCCCAGGGCGCTCGACAAGGCGGCCGCCGCCATCCAGCCGGCGGTCCCGCCGCCGGCAATGACGATCCTGAGCTTGGGGGCGCTGGCGACCATGCCGATCATCGCGACAGGCTTCGCAGAAGCCGCGCGCGGATTTGTCCGGCAGTTTCGGGAGTAAGCGGCGCGAGTATCCCGCGCGCTTCAACAGGCAGGTGATCGGTCACTTCGGCTCCGTTGGCGAAGACATAATGGTCGAACAAGGCCCGCCAGCGCGCCTTGTCGGCGGTCGACAGGTCGCGCAGGGCAAGGATCGCGTGGAGCAGCGCATCTTCCGGCTTTCCAAGATGGTTGGGAACGTCGCTCCACCAATAATTGACCAGCACATTCAGGGGCGCCAGACCCTCGACATGGTGCCACCACAGCGAGGGCACGAAAATGGCGTCTCCGGGCGCGAGGTCGGCGACCTGGGCGCGATCGAGCGCGTCGCGAAACCGGGGGTGCGCCGAAAAATCGGGGGCCCGGAAATCGACCATGCTGACAGGCCGGCCCGCCGGCGTGTTCTCGAGCGGGCCGAGATACAGATTCGAAAACTCCTCGGGCGGAAAGATGGTGAAGCGCCGCCGCCCCGCCGCGCAGATTGCCAGGTTATGCGGCACGTCATTGTGCGCCGCAATGCGCGTGGGTCCGCCGATCCAGATGCTTTCGATCGGAGCCCGATTCCCGAGCGGCAATCGGTTTTCCTCGCGCAACCCATCGAAATACCCTCCCATGTCGATCGACGAGAGATAGATGACCGGCGCATCGACCTTGCCGGCATTGGCAATAATTCCGTCCAGTATTTCGGCGAGCGGCCCCTGCGCCATACGGAAATTCATCCCCATCGCCGCATTGTAAAAAAGCCGGTCGCCACCGCCTGGTTCGCCGATATTGACGGGAAATCGGCGCGATCGGGCACGTTCCACCAGATAATCGCGCACTGCGGCGTTTCCGGCCCTGCCCGCCTCCACCAGCGGCCAGTGCGCCGCGAGACCACGCACGACGAAGGGCTCTTGCGCATTCGACAAACGCCCATCGAGCGCGTCGGGCGCCACGGCCCTCTCGACGACATGCGGGAGTTCGTCGAGGATGGCAGCGCGCTCAGCCATCATGTTTCGCGGCGCGGCGGCGCGCAAGCTTGCCAAGGTTTCCCAGGGAGGCGAGCGCCATGAACAGCGGCAGCAAATGTCCGGCCGCATGAAGCTCGCTCATCGCTCCAGGCTCAAGGGCACGCAATTTGGTCTCGTTGATGAGATGATAACCCACCAGCCGGTGTTCGCCGCCGCCCTCGCGCGGCACGTCAAGCGCGAAGGGTTCGAGCAGATCGTAACGGTCGAGCGCAGCGAAAAACTCGCCGCTCTTTCGGTGTCCCTCATCGAGTTCGGCGAGCATGGATATGATTTGTTCAAGATAGGGCGTCGGGCGACCTGCCTCGTCGAACACGCGAACGCCGTCAACGCCGCTGGCGATGCGCGGATGGTCAAGATCGACATGTACCTGAGCCGACGAACTGCCGTCACGCGAACGACCGATGAGAAAGGGTTGTATGGCAAGTGCCATGGGCTTGGCCGATGCGGACCAGGAGTTGCCGTCGAGGAACAGATTCTCGCCCTTCTCAAACCCCATCAGGGCAAGCGCCGAAAAGCTGCGACTTTCCTGGTCGTAATGGAACAATATCGGATAGTCTGTGGCCAACCGGCGAAACTCGTTGGGGACCGCCAGGCATGCCATGACCTTGTCGCCGAACTCTGCACCCGGACCCATATGGACGCGTAGCTCGGCATGATCGGCCGGATCGAGGATTTGATGGTTGCTCATTGACGGCAGATCTTTCTGGCTAGGCGGCGCGCGCTCGCAGCGCGGCAAAATAGGCCGCATTCTCGGGCAGCGCGGCCGCCAGCGCGCGTGCGCGTTCGGATATGTCGGCCAGTCGGGCGGCGACGTGCGATCGAGGTCGACACGGCGACACCGTTTCGCCAGGGCGCATACCGTACAAGATATACTGCTGGCTCGCGGCCGGGAAGACTTCGTCCATCTGGGGAAAATCCCATGCTGACGGAGGCTGGTCACGCCAAAGCGCGAGTTGCTCCGCGAGCCGGGGGGGAATCGTCGCGGGAGCGCGATGGGCTTTCCAATAGGGGTCGTCGCGCTGGCTGAGCACATAATGGAGCTTGAGGAAATCGACGATGCGTTCCCAGCGATAGTGGAACAGCGCGTTGAAGCGCCGCGCATGAATATCCATAGCGGCACGACCGGCGGGAAAATTGTCGGCAAGCGCGCGCAGCGAAAGCTCGATCATTACGATCGCCGAGGCCTCAAGCGGTTCGATGAAACCGGCAGAAAGCCCGACAGCCACGCAATTCTTGTGCCACAGACGCGCGCGATACCCCGTCCGGAACGCCAAGGCGCGCGGTGTCAGGTCACGAGCGTGGACCTCCGGCATGTTCGCGGCGATATAATCGCGCAGCGTGGCGTCAGCCTCCCCGTCCGACATGAAACGCGCCGCATAGACGCAGCCGATCCCGCGCCGCGTCGGCAGCGCGATGTCCCAGATCCAGCCGGCCCGGTGGGCTGTCCCGATGGTCTGCGATGCGATAGCGCTTCCCGCCTGGGTCGGCACCTGCACGGCAAGGGCGCGGTCGTTGAAAGAAACGTCGGCGCGATCAATCCATTCGACGCCGTAATGCCCGCCGATAAGAAGTGCCGCCTGTCCGCTGCAATCGACGAACAGATCGCCCTCGATCGACCTGCCGTCACGCAACCCAAGTGCCGCAATATCGCCATCGCTACCGCCGATAATTCCGGCAACTTCGGCAGCGATATGTGTCACGCCGAGCCGTTCGGTGGCATGGCGCGCGAGAAGCCGGGCAAATTTCCCGGCGTCAAGATGATAGGCGTAGTTTACCGTTCCCGCATAGTCCGGCATCGCAGGGTGGCGCGGAGCAAGGTTGCGTTCGCAGATCGCGGCCTGCGGCGTCATTGCAGCGGCAAAGGAGGTGGCGTCTTCATCCGCTCGCCAGGCCGCCAACAAGTCGCGCATGTCATGCGGCGGCGGAGCGGAAAAAGGATGAAGATAGCGATCATCCGGCGCGCCGTTCACCCACCCGACGAACAGCGATCCCTGCTTGAACGACGCATCGCACTCGCGCAGGAACTCGCTTTCCTCGATGCCGATCGTCGCCAGGGTTTCGCGCATCGTCGGCCAGGTGCCTTCCCCGACGCCAATCGGGGCGATGTTGGGCGCTTCGATCAACATGATCGACAGATCGGGACGGCGCGCCGCCAGGACGCATGCCGAGAGCCAGCCTGCGGTTCCCCCTCCGACGATCACCACATTGTGAATCGATCTGTCCATCGCTCGATCAGATATCCGACATTGGTTGCGAAACAAAACAGATGGGCCGCACTGCGGAAGCAATGCGGCCCATCGTCGTCAGCGCGGTTTGCGGGTCACGCCTGCTCCGTCAGAAGGTGAACCGTATGCCTGCCGAATAGCGGGCATAGCCAGGCGCCGCGAAGAAAATCGCGCGATCGTTGCGGCGCACGCCGGTCCGGTCGGCCTTGGTGATATTGATGCCTTCGACAAATGCCGTAAGCCCCTTCTTGAACTCGTAACTCAGGCTGGCGTCGAACTGGCCGTAGGACTTGATGTAATAGGGATCCTGATCCTTGCCCGCCAGGAACCGGTCCCGCCAGTTATAGGCGATGCGCGCCTGCAAGCCGTTTTTGTCGTAATATAGCACTGCGTTGGCGCTGTCGCTCGCGCCGGGCACAGCGAATTGCGTCGTCGTCCACGGCAATGTGTTATCGAATGCCGTATCGCTGTTGACCACGGTATAGTTCAGGATCGCACCGAAGCCGGTGTCCCAGAAATTATGCTGGATCGCGAACTCCCACCCCCAAAGCCGCGCCTGTTGATCGCTGTTCGATGGCTGGGTGAAGGTGAAGATGACATTCGGATCGCCCGCGCGTCCCGCTATGCCGCCCGCCGTGCCGACGCCGGCCACATAGTCGGCGGGCCGGTTGGCCTGCACCCAGGCGACGATCTGGTCAAAACTGGCGTTTGACCCGAGCGCCTGGCGCGCTGCTGCCGCCGCCGCACCTTGCGAGGGATCGGGCAGGTCGAACAGGGGCGTCTGGGTGGTGTCGTTGGCGATGAAATTGCTGACCTTCTTGTTGAAGAAGCCCACCGACACATAGCTCGCGCGATCATAATACCATTCGGCCGACAGATCGACGTTCTTGGACTTGTAGGGAAGCAGCGCCGGATTACCCGCGCTCGCCTGGCTGCCGCCGGCCCCCACGCGCAACGGTTGCGCGAGCGTGATGCCGCCTTGCATGCTGGCATAGTCGGGGCGGGTGATCGTGTGGCTGTATGATGCGCGCAGCTTCACATTTTCAAAGGGCGACAGATCGAAATCGATCGCCGGAAGCCAGTTCTCATATTCGCCTTTCAGCGTCGTGAAATCGGTGCCGGGCGTTTTGACCAGACTGATTTCATTTTGCGCCACCCAGACGGTGCCCGTCGGGATCTCGGCAAGCGCCCTCGATGTAACCTTGGTCTTCTCGTAGCGAAGCCCGAGGCGAAGATTCGCCCTGGCATCGCCCAGATCGAAGCTGTGAAAGGATTGGATCCAGGGCGTGACCGACTTCTCGACGATGCGCCGGTCGGTGGAATAGGGCGCCAGACACGTATCGCCCGGCGCGGCGTCACATATACCGAGCCTGTCGTCGAGGAGCGAAATCAGCCCCGCCGTGTCGATCAGAAAATAGGTAGGGATGACTGCCGGATCGCTCGATCCATTCATGCCGGCAAGGTCGGGGGCAAGGGCACGCGGAACAAAAAGCGAATCCGGCGTGTCCGCCGCAGACAGGGTTCCGCCCCAGGTGTCGTTCTGGATCACCCCGAATGCGGTACGCACATCATTCTCGATGTAGCTCGCGCCAAAATCGAGACTTTCGATAAATGATGCGTCAAAATCGAACCCGCCACGCAAGCTGACCTGATCGATCGTATCCTTCATATAGGCATTGCGGAAGGCGTTGCCCGCCGGACGGATATTCTCCGCCGCAATCTCGGAACCAGGATGCATCGTGACGGACATGACCGGCATGTCCGAGGTGAAGTCCACTCGCTGACTGGCGACGCCAAAGATTGCGGTGCCAACGGCAATTCCGCTGCCATAAGGCGAGGTCGGCTTCGATTCGGCCGTGGAATGGTGACCATCGAGCTCGAGGCGGAGTCCCCACGGCCCTTCCCACTTGATGTTGCCGCCGAACGAATGGTTGATATTGCGGTTCGAGCCGACCGCGCCGGTGATCGCCAGATCCTTACCTTCGGCTGCGGCGAAATTCTCCGCGTAGAAATTGGCCCCGGCGGCAGGGCCGTTGGTCCAGCTGCTCGACGTGTCATTGTGATTGAACCACACGCCGATGCTGCTTTGCCGGCTGTCGAACGTGTTTTGAGCAAAAATATAGTCGAGCGATACGTCGAGCCTGTCCGTCGGCCTGAACTGCAACACCGCCTGTCCGTTGATCCGTTCGCGTTGAAAATCGTAAAAATCATAGGCCGCATTCTGCGGAACCTGGTAAATGTCGGTGGGTCCCGGACGGTTTTCGATATTGGCGAACCGCGGATCTCCGGGCTGCGCAAGCGTACCCCAGTTATTCTCGGCGCCCGTATAGCCCGGCCGCCAATTGCCCACCGTAAACTGCGCCTGCCCGCCATTGCGCTTCTGATACGAACCGGCGAGCAGGATTCCGATGCGGTCATCGGCGAAGGTCTTGCTGACGATGCCCGAGATTTCGGGCGTGACGTCCGTTCCATAAAGTTGCGACGTGTCGTAAACGCCCTTGACACCGATGCTGCCCCTGAGACCGGGGCGATCCAACGGTCGCGGCAGCTTGATGTTGATGACCGAGCCGATACCGCCAGTGGGAAGCGACGCGCGGCCCGACTTGTAAACCTCGACCCCCGCGACGCCCTCGGCGGCGAGGTTGCCAAAATCAAAGCTGCGCGACGACGGCGCCGAAAAGCCGTCGCCCAAGGTCGAAGTCGGCATCTGTCGGCCGTTCACCACGACAAGATTGAATTCGGGACCGAAGCCGCGGACGGTGACGGTCGACCCTTCCCCGCTCGCCCGGTCGATCGACACGCCCGTGATGCGTTGCAGGGATTCGGCCAGATTGGTGTCGGGGAACTTGCCGATGTCTTCGGCGGAAATGGCATCGACAATGCCTTGCGCGTCGCGCTTGATGTCCTGTGCCTGCTCAAGGCTCGCGCGGATGCCGGTGACGACGATCGCGTCATCCTCATTCTGCGCGGTGACGCTTTCCTGGGCGAGGACCGGTTGAGATGCGATGCCGATCGCAAGCAACGAAGCGCCCATTGTCAAGCGATCGAAACTGACCTTCCGCGAATCATTCATCGGCAATTCCTCCCCAGGATTATGTATTTGCGCGATTGTAGCGCGAATTGTGAACGTTCACCTAAATGATAACGTTCACTTCGTCAAGCCTTATCGCGTCGGGCGAGGGCTCCGGACCGCTGCGCCGCGGCACCGGTTTCGCGTGACTCCTGCCGATTCTCCTCACGGACTGCCGACGGCCGGTATCCGCGATCGGCTCACCGCCGCAGCCGCGAACACAGGCGCCCTTTTCCCGAACGGATATGCGGCGCTGCGTAAAGCCGAAACGCCGGGTCGGCCGATCGGCTCGACCGCCTGGCTGGAGGAAATGGAGCGTGCGACGGGACGGAAACCGACGCCAAGCAAGCGTGGGCGCAAACCTTCCAGAATGCGGGGACATGCGCCGGGCTCCAGCGCGGTTTGTTGAGCGCGTACCATTCCCGGGCGCATGCCTCGAAGATGTTCGCCGCTGCGAAGGTCCGCGCCGCCGCGGGCTGCTTCTTCTCCACGGCGGGATCTCGTCCGTCGCGCAGCGTGGCCTTCGCCGCCTCGCGAAGCTCGCGCGCGCGGATCAGCGAGACGTCGGGATAGCTGCCGAAGGTGAGCAGCTTCTCCTTTTTGCCGAGCCGGTACTTGAGGCGCCAGGACCGATTGCCCGTGGTCGACGCCAGCACATAGAGTCCGTCGGAATCTGGCATCTTGTAAGGCTTGTCAGCGGGCCTGGCTTTCTTGATCGGGACGTCGGTGAGCGTACCTCGATTCTCCGCCTCTGGGGGTATCGACCGATCCCCCCTACCCCCAAATTTCGTTCCAAGGGTCGGAAGGTGCCGGACAGTGCCGGAGTGACCAACCCGCACAAATGCTCGGCTTGGTTACAAGTTCTAGGAGGATAACGGAAGCCAGAAGGGGAACAAATGGTGGACAGGGCTGGATTCGAACCAGCGTACGGAAACCCGGGCAGATTTACAGTCTGCTGCCTTTAACCACTCGGCCACCTGTCCATGGGGTCCGCGTTGGGAAGAGGCCCAATGGCGAAACGAGGCTTGCCTGTCAATGGCAGTCATGGGAAAGGCGCGGCCATGAGACAATTTTCCCGTCACCGCCGCCCGACCGGCGGAAACCAGCGCGGACAGGCCGTGCGCTTCTGGGGCCGCCATGCCGTCCTCGCCGCGCTCGCCAACCCCGACCGTACCGTCAAGCGCATCTGGGGCACGCGCGAAGCGCTGAGCCAGCTCGACCTGCCGCCGGTGATTCCGATCAGCTATGCCGACGTCGCCGACCTCGCACGCCTCGTCGCGCGCGACGCGCCGCATCAGGGGCTGGTGATCGAGGTCGACCCGCTCGAAAGCATCTATCTCGGTGACCTGTTGCAGGAAGAAGTCGATGCCGAGCGCAAGCGCCCGCTCGTCATCCTCGACCAGGTCACCGACCCGCACAATATCGGCGCAGTGCTGCGCTCGGCCGCCGCCTTCGACGCGGCCGCCATCATCACGCAGGACCGCCACAGCCCGCCCGAAAGCGGCGTCATCGCGCGCTCGGCGTCGGGCGCGCTCGAAACCGTGCCATGGGTGCGCGTCGTCAACCTGTCGCGCGCGCTGGAAGAGATTGCAGAGGCGCAATATTGGCGCATCGGCCTGACGGGCGATACCGAAACGACGCTGGGCGCGACGCTGGACGGCAGCAAGGTCGCGCTGGTGCTCGGGTCCGAAGGCGACGGGATGCGCCATAATGTGATGGAGCATTGCGACGTGCTGGCGCGGCTGCCGATCTCGCCGCGGATGGAGAGCCTGAACATCTCCAACGCCGCGGCGATCGCGCTCTATGCGGTGGCGACGGCGGGCTCCTGATCCCATTGGCAGTCACCCCGGCGAAGGCCGGGGTCTCAGCGTCGCGTTACAATGGAACCGTCGAGATCCCGGCCTTCGCCGGGATGACGGAATCGGGTCAATCCTCCGCCGCGATCCGCACCTTCAGCCCGTCCAGCGCCTCGCTGAACGGAATCTGGCACGAGAGGCGCGAGGTCTCGTCGCGGTCGGTGGTCGAATCGAGCAGGTCGTTTTCGTCCTCGCTCATCGCGGGCATCGCGGCGGCGTCGCCGGCTTCGACATGGACGTGGCACGTCGCGCACGAACAGCAGCCGCCGCAAAGCGCGAGCAACTCGTCGAAGCCCGCCTCGCGGATATTCTCCATCACGGTCAGGCTGGTGTCGCCCTCGATCTCATGCTCGGTCCCGTCGCGCGTCACGACAATCAGCTTGGCCATGCTCGTCCCCATAGATTTCTGTCGCTGGCGCTATGTCGCGCGTTGCCTGCCAAATCAAGCGTTGCTATCAGCAACTTTGGGAACAAAAGGAGAATATAGGATGGGCCTCAGCCAGGAGCAGCTGAACGCGGGAATTGACGCACTGGCGGAGCGCGACGCCAGTTTCGCGCGCGCGCTCGGCAACGCCGGTTATCCCGAACCGCGCATCCGCGAGCGTGGCTATGCGACCCTGCTCCGCACCATTGTCGGCCAGCAGGTCAGCGTCGCCGCCGCGACCTCGATCTGGAACAAGCTGGAGGCGGGATTCGGGACGGGGTGCCCGGCGGAGGCGATTGCCGCCGCCGATTTCGACGCGCTGCGCGCCTGCGGCCTGTCGGGACAGAAACAGGGCTATGCGAAAAGCCTCGCGCAGCTGGTTCTCGATGGCGAGCTGACCTTCGACGCCCTGCCCGCCGACGACGAGGAAGCGATCGCGCTGCTCACCAGGGTCAAGGGCATCGGGCGCTGGTCGGCGGAGATTTATCTGCTCTTTGCGGAAGGACGCCCCGACATCTGGCCCGCGGGCGACCTGGCCGTGCAGGAAGCCGTCGGCCGGATCCTCGGACTGGGCGCGCGGCCGAGCGAGAAACAGGCGCGCGAGCTTGCCGAACCCTGGCGCCCCCACCGCGGCGCCGCCGCGATCTTCAGCTGGCATTGCTATAATATGGACGTGATTTGAGGGTGTCCGTCGCCCCGCGAAGGGGGGCCGCTGGCGACCTTGCGCCATCGATAGCGGCCCCCGCCTTCGCGGGGGCGACGTGCCCAACAAAATGGCCGGGCGGAGCATCCTCCACCCGGCCTCTTTGTCTCTTGCGAAGCGAAGGGCTTATTTCTTCGCCGCAGCCTTCTTGGCAGGGGCCTTCTTCGCTGGCTCGGCCTTTTCGGCCGCCGCCTTGGCAGGCGGCGCCTTCTTTGCCGCGGCGGGTTTGGCTTCGGCCTTGGGCTCGGCCTTTTTCACCGGTGCCTTCTTGGCGGGGCTTTCTTCGGCCTTGGCCTCTTCCTTCACCGTTTCCTTCTTGGCGGCGGGCTTTTTCGCGGCCGCCTTCTTCGCGGGCTTTTCGTCATGGTCGTGGCCGCAGCCCGGCCCATGGACGTGGCCGTCGTCATCGGCTTCAATCGCGGCTTCGAGTTCCTCGCGGGTCGTTTCGCGATCGGTGATCTCGGCCTTGTCGAACAGGAAGTCGACGACCTTGTCCTCATAGAGCGGCGCGCGAAGCTGCGCGGCGGCGAGCGCGTCCTGCTGGACATATTCGACGAAACGCTGGCGGTCTTCGGGGCGATATTGCTGCGCCGCCTGCATGATCAGGCGCTGCATCTCCTGGCTCGACACCTGCACGCCATGCGCCTGGCCGATTTCGGAAAGGAGCAGGCCCAGGCGGACGCGGCGCACCGCGATGGCGCGATATTCTTCGCGATCCTTTTCAAGCTCGGCCTTCGCCGCCTCGGGATCTTCCTCGTGGCTCGCTTCATGCTCGAGCTGCTGCCAGATCTGGTTGAACTCGGCCTCGACCATCGTCGGCGGCACCTCGAAATCATGGGCGGCGGCGAGCTGGTCGAGCAGCTTACGCTTCATATAGGTGCGCGTCAGGCCGTTGAGTTCCTGTTCGACCTGATCCTTCATCAGCTCCTTCAGCTTGTCGAGACTTTCGAGGCCGAGCGACTTGGCGAACTCATCGTCGATCTTCGATGCGGCCGGAACCTTCACTTCCTTCACCGTCACCGCGAATTCGGCGTCCCTGCCCTTCAGCGTGTCGACCGGATAATCTTCGGGGAAGGTGACCTTCAGCACCTTTTCGTCGCCCGCCTTCACGCCGACAAGCTGATCCTCGAAACCGGGTATCAGCTGGCCCGAACCGATCTCGACCGCCATATCCTCGCCCGTACCGCCGTCGAAGGGGGTGCCATCGACGCTGCCGACGAAGTCGATGATGACCTGGTCGCCGGTCGCGGCTTTCCTGGTCTTCGGCGCTTCCTCAAAGCGCTTCATCTGCGCGGCAAATTCCTCGATCTTCGCCATCACCGCCTTGTCGTCGGCGGGAACGGTCAGCCGCTCGAGCTTCAACCCGTCGATCGACGGCGCCTCGATGTCGGGCAGCACTTCGAGCGCGACGGTGAGTTCGGCGTCCTTGCCGGTTTCATAACCATCGGCCAGCGTCACCGCGGGCTGGAGCGCCGGGCGCAGCTTTTCCTTCGCCATCAGATCCTTGACGCCCTGGTCGATCGCCTTGTTGAGCGCGTCGGCCGACAGCGCGGCGCCGTGCATCTTGCGGATCAGGTTCGGCGGCACCTTGCCGGGGCGGAAACCGGGCATACGAACGGTCGGGGCGATGCTCTTCACCTCCTCGTCGACGCGCGCGTCGATGTCCTTGGCGGTGATAGTGACGCGATATTCGCGCTTCAGGCCTTCGTTCAGCGTTTCGACGGTCTTCATTGCCTTGGTCTTATCCTTGCTCAAAATCTCTTGTCCGAACCCCGCCAAAATGGCGAAGTTCCCCATGATCCCGGCCTGCATTGCAGATTGGTGCGGGCGAAGGGACTCGAACCCCCACATCTTGCGATACTGGTACCTAAAACCAGCGCGTCTACCAATTCCGCCACGCCCGCTCAGAGCTTCGGCCGGGTGCACGGACGCCATGCGCTGTGCCGCGCACGCCCGTGCGGGCCGGGCGGGGCTATAGCAGACGCGCGGCCAAGGGCAAGGGCGGAAAGCCGCGCCCGGCCGCCCCTGGAACGGGACGCCTCGGCATTCGTTGATCGCCGGAGGAGACCGCAGATGACGAACGGCACCGACCCGCTGCCCAAGCCCAGGCCCGACAAGATCGAGCCGCAATCGCCCCCCGAAACCCCGGCCCCCCCGGCGCCGCAGGAAGAACCGGCCGACCGGCCGCTCGAAATCCCCGGAAATCCGGGCGGCGACGGCATCGACGAACCGGGCCGCGGCCCGGACGAACTGCCGCCGGGGCAGGATTAGGGCGCCCTCGCCATTCCCGCGAAAGCGGGAAACCAGAACGCAGCCAAGCTGACGCCACGCTGGGTTCCCGCTTTCGCGGGAATGGCGAGGTTTGGGGGAGGATAGCGCAGTTCATCGCCAACGATTGCATTATGCTCCATCCACCCGCGAAGGCGGGGGTCCATCACCCGACGGCAATGCTATGATATGGTGCATGATGGGTACCCGCCTACGCGGGTACACACGGCTTCTATCCGAAGAAGACGGCGCCTCAATCTCTTCAGGACAGGCTCTACCCCAGCGCCTTCTTCAGCAGCTCGTTCACCACCTGCGGGTTCGCCTTGCCCTGCATCGCCTTCATCGCCTGGCCGACGAAGAATCCGAACAGCGCTTCCTTGCCGCCCTTATACTGCTCGACCTTGTCGGCATTGGCGGCCAGCACCTCGCCGATGACCTTTTCGATCGCGCCGGTGTCGCTCGTCTGCTTGAGGCCCTTTTCCTCGACGATCTTCGCGGGTGCATCGCCCGTTTCGAGCATGATCTCGAACACCTGTTTCGCGATGCTGCCCGAAATCGTGCCGTCGGCGACGAGGCCGAGCAGTTCGCCCGCCTGCGCCGGGGTTACCGGACAGTCGGCGATATCCTTGCCGAGCCGGTTCAATGCGCCGAAAAGCTCACTCGTCACCCAGTTCGCCGCCGCCTTGGGCTCGGCGCCGGTTTCGAGCAGCGCGTCGAACCAGCGCGCGCTTTCGACCTCGGCGGTCAGCACCCCGGCGTTATAGGCCGAAATCCCCGCGGCTTCGTAACGCGCGCGCTTGGCGTCGGGCAATTCGGGCAGGCTCGCGCGGCATTCGTCGAGAAAAACGTCGTCGAGTTCGAGCGGCAACAGATCGGGATCGGGGAAATAGCGATAGTCGTGCGCGTCTTCCTTTGACCGCATCGTCCGCGTCGTCCCCGTGTCGGGGTTGAACAGCCGCGTTTCCTGCACGACCGCGCCGCCGCTTTCGATCAGCTCGACCTGCCGCTTCGCCTCATATTCGATCGCCTGCATCACGAAGCGCACCGAATTGACATTCTTCGTCTCGGTGCGCGTGCCGAATGCCTCGCCGGGCCGCCGCACGCTGACATTGACGTCGGCGCGCATCGAGCCTTCCTCCATATTGCCGTCGCACGACCCGACATAGCGCAGAACCGCGCGTAGCTTGCGCAAATAAGCCCCCGCCTCGGCGGGCGAGCGCATGTCGGGCTTCGACACGATTTCCATCAGCGCGACACCCGAGCGGTTCAAATCGACGAAGCTCATCGTCGGATGCTGGTCGTGCATCAGCTTGCCGGCGTCCTGCTCGACATGGATGCGCTCGATCCCGATCATCTTGCCATGCGCGATGCCCGCCTTTTCATCGGCCTCGATATGCAGCGAACCTTCGCCGACAAGCGGATGATAAAGCTGCGAAATCTGGTAACCCTGCGGCAGGTCGGCATAGAAATAATTCTTGCGGTCGAACCGCGACCATTTGTTTATCCGCGCCTCGATCGCCATCCCCGTGCGCACCGCCTGGCGGATGCACTCGCGGTTCGGCACGGGCAGCATCCCCGGCATCGCGGCGTCGACCAGCGACACCTGCGTGTTCGGCTCCGCCCCGAACGCCGTCGCGGCGCCCGAGAACAGCTTGGCGTTGGAGGTGACCTGCGCATGGACCTCGAGGCCGATCACGACCTCCCACTCGCCGGTTTCGCCTTTGATGCGATAATCAGACATCATTCGTTCCTTCATGTATCCCCGCGAAGGCGGGGATCCAGTGCGGGGCAGCGCAAGGCCGCTCTGGGCTCCGGCCTTCGCGGGAGCACACCGCTAGATTACCACCATTTCTCCGCCCGCGCCGTGAACCCGGCACGCTCCTCGATCGCCAGCCCGGCGTTGAGCACGCCCTGCTCGTCGAACGCCTTGCCGATGATCTGCAGGCCCAGCGGCAGCCCTTCGCGGTTCAGCGCCGCGGGGACCGACATCGCGGGCAGCCCGGCGAGGCTTGCGGGCACCGCGAACACGTCGTTCAGATACATCGCCAGCGGATCGGCGGTCTTTTCGCCCAGCCCGAACGCCGCCGACGGCGCGGTCGGCGCGAGGATTACGTCGCACGAGCCAAAAGCCGCCTCGAAATCGCGCGCGATCAGCGTCCGCACCTTCTGCGCTTGCGTATAATAGGCGTCGTAAAAGCCCGCCGACAGCACATAGGTGCCGATCATGATGCGACGCTTGACCTCTGCCCCGAAGCCTTCGGCGCGCGTCGCGGCGTACATGTCCTGCAACCCTGCACCCTGCGGCAACTCGCGCAGCCCGTAGCGGACGCCGTCATAGCGCGCGAGGTTCGACGAGGCTTCGGCGGGCGCGATGATATAATAAGCGGGCAGCGCATATCTGGTGTGCGGCAGGCTGATCTCTACAACCTCGGCCCCTGCATCCTTGAGCATCGCAATGCCGGCGTCCCACATCGCGTCGATATCGGGGTCGATGCCTTCGAGGCGATATTCCTTGGGAATACCGACCGTCTTCCCCTTGAGATCACTCGACAAAGCTGCTTCCCAATTAGGCACCGGCAGGTCGAGGCTCGTCGCATCCTTGGGGTCGAAGCCCGCCATATTTTCAAGCATGATCGCGCAGTCGCGCACATCGCGCGCCATCGGTCCCGCCTGATCGAGCGAGCTGGCAAAGGCGACGATGCCCCAGCGCGAGCAGCGGCCATAGGTCGGCTTGATCCCGGAAATGCCCGTGAAGGCCGCGGGCTGGCGGATCGAGCCGCCGGTGTCGGTCCCCGTCGCCGCCGGGCACAGCCGCGCCGCGATCGCCGCCGACGAACCACCCGACGAGCCGCCCGGGGCGAGCGCGGCATTGCCACCGTCGTTGCGCCGCCAGGGCGAGATGACATTGCCGAAATAGCTCGTCTCGTTCGACGATCCCATCGCGAACTGGTCGAGGTTGAGCTTGCCGAGCATCCCCGCGCCCGCGTCCCACAATTTCTGGCTGACGGTTGATTCATAGCGCGGTACGAAACCTTCGAGCATATGGCTCGCCGCGGTCGTCTGAACGCCGCTGGTGCAGAACAGATCCTTCATCCCGATCGGCACGCCCGACAAGGGCTTCAGCGTCCCCGCCGCGCGGTCGGCATCGGCCGCCTTCGCAGCCTCGATCGCATGTTCGGGCGTCTCGACGATGAAGGCGTTGAGCGCCTTCGCGCCCGCGACATTGGCGTTGAACGCCTCGGCGACCTCGACGGCGCTGAAATCGCCCGCGCGATGCCCGTCGCGGATCTGCGCGACGGTCAGGTTGGTCAGTTCGGTCATTATTCGATCACCTTGGGGACACCAAAGAAGCCATGCTGCGCGGCGGGCGCGTTGGCGAGAATATCATCGCGGCGGTTGCCGCCGGTGAGCGGGTCGGCATCGACGACGTCGTCGCGCAGGCGGAGCGTGTTCGGGATCACCGCGGTCATCGGCTCGATCCCGGTCACATCGACCTCGCCGAGCTGCTCGACCCAGCCCAGGATGCCGTTCAATTCGCCTTCCATCGCCGCGGCTTCGGCATCGCTGATCGCGATGCGCGCCAGCGACGCGATTTTCCTCACTGTTGCCTGATCGATTGCCATTGATTCCTGCCTTTGCGGGAGAAGAGGCGCCGCTAGCACCCCGCCCCCCGCGCTTCAAGCGGCGGCTAGTCGAAACTGCCCGATTGCGGCACGCCATCGACGGTGACACGCCGTTGCTGCACCGTCTCGATCGCGATCCGCGCCTTTGAGAGGTCGAGCTGCGACTGCCCGGATTGCGACGCCATCGTTCGTTCGCCAACAATCCAGCGCCCGGCATCGTCCTGCGTCACAAAGTCGAAGCTCAGCGATTCGCCCGGCGCCTTCTGGCCGAGGACGCCGATCCGCCGGTCGTCGAGCCACACCGCGGCGCACGCCGTCGCGCGGCTGCACATATGGCTGCCCGCGATGCGGTCGATCGCCCCGGCAGGCAAGGCGCGATCGGCAGGGATGACGCGCAGCCGCTCGGCAAAGGGCTTGAGCAGGATCGGCGCCCGCGGTCCCATCAGATCCCAGCGGTTCTTCGCCGCCAGCGCCGCCCTGGCCGCATCGGCGCGCGCCTTGTCGGGCGACTTGACGAGCGCCGCCAGCGCCGTGCGCCCGCTCGGCCCGAAATCGAACGCCATCGCCGCCCAGTCGAACTTTTCCGCAGGCACCGCCCCCGATTTCAGCCGCGCCAGCTGATCGCGCGCGGAAATGGCCCCGAAATCGACAATCGGCAGCGCGAGGAAGAGCGCGAGCGCCATCAGCGCGATCGCCAGCTTCTGCTGCAAGGGCCGCAACCAGTCGTCGAAATCGCGCCGCCCGCGCACCACCGCCCATAGCCCCACAAGCCCATAGGCCAGCGCAATCGCGGCCGCGATCACCCCCCAGATGCGCTCGGGCGTCCAGCCATATTGGCCGATCCGCAGCATCATCGAATAGAGCGCGATGACCGCCAGCGGCAGCACCGCCACCGCGAGCACGGGCGCCGCCCAGCGCAGCGCCGGACCCGTCGCACGGTCCTCGGCGCCGTTGCCGATCACCGCATTGGCGAGCAGGACCGCGAACGCCGCCGCCGCCATCATCAGCGCCGCGGTCGAAAAGCCCGAATCCCACAGCCTTTGCAGCCCCGTCCCCGCGAGCGAGAGCAGGAATAGCACCAGCGCCACCGCGAGCACCGGCGCCAGCACCGCGAGCACGATCATCACCAGCCGCTGCAAGGTCGCAACCAGCCTGTCGCGCTCGCGCAGCAGGCCGACGGCTCCGCCGAACGCCGCGCCCGCGAGCATCCAGCCGAACCATTCGTCGTTCAGCAGGTCGAAGATCAGGTTGATCCCGATCAGCTTGAACATCTGCCCGATCAGCACGGTGAGCAGGAAGGTGATGCCGACGAACGCCAGGCTCGCCGCACCGATTACCGCGTCGGTCCACGCATGGTTGTGCAGCCGGTCATAGGGCATCGTCCACAGCTTCCAGAAGCGCCAGTCGGGCGCGACGTCGCGTCGCGTCTGGAACAGCGGCGTCGCGACGAGCACCGCGAGGATGCCCGACCAGAAGGGCCATTCGACCGGATTGCCCTGTAAATTATAGGCCGCCGTCGCCCGCGCGATCAGCCCGAGGATCGCGCCCCACAGCAACGCAAAACCCAGCGCCCAGTGCCAGCGGCGGCGTTCGACCCCCAGCACGAACACCAATGTCGCCACCGCGATCGCGGCCGCCGCAGCGCTGCGCCACGGCGCCAGCGGGTCGTCATGCGAATGATCGACCAGCAAGTGAAAGGCCAGTCCCGCCGCGGCGCAGATCGCCGCCATGATCCACGGCCGCAGCGGCCACGGCGGATCGCTGTCGTCGAGGCGCGCGGAGGGGCGCGGCGAATCGGGAATGGGCGAGCTTGCTGGCGCATCGGTCATGCCCCATATCTACGTTGGAAAATCGTCATGCTGAACTTGTTTCAGCATCCATGGCCTGACATCGCGGCCTCGGGCCATGGACCCTGAAACAAGTTCAGGGTGACGAGATATTTGAAGGGCCTATCAGGACCAGCTAGAGACCCGCAAATCTCCCCCTCCCATGGAGCCCCCCTTGGCCCGCAAGTTCCTCTATCTGATCGCCGCGATCATCCTCCTCATCCTCGCCGCGGGGATCGTCTATCAGCTCTTTCCCGGCTGGCTCGCGCGCACCGCCTTTGTCCCCAGCACCGAGTTCGAGCCGCAGGCCGCGGTCGCGCCGAATGCCTATGACGACCCCGCCATGTGGTTCGCGCGGCCGGGGATGGAGCAAAATCCCGCGGCGTGGCGCCCCGCCGCCGACGGCAGCGAAACGCCGGGCGACGCTTCCGAAAACAAGGCGCCCGAACCGCTTATCCCGCCCGCCCAGGCGGCCGAAACGCCCGCCGCAGCCCCCTTCGCCAAGGGCGACGCCGCGGTCTTTTTCGTCCACCCGACGAGCTATTACAGCCGCTCCAGCTGGAACGCCCCGCTCAGCGATCGCGATTCGGACCACCGCGCCAATCTGTTCGTGCAGGGCATGGCGAGCGCCTTTGCCGACGCGGGCGAAATCTGGGCGCCGCGCTATCGCCAGGCGACGCTCGGCGCCTTCCTCGCGACGGACCGGGTGACCGCGGGCAAGGCGATCGATTCGGCGTATCGCGACGTCGAGGAAGCGTTCGACGCCTTCCTCGCCGCGCAGCCGAAGGACAGGCCGATCATCCTCGCCGGGCACAGCCAGGGCGCGCTCCACCTCACCACCCTGCTCCGCACCCGCATCGCGGGCACCCCGCTCGCCAGGCGCATCGTCGCGGCCTATATCATCGGCTGGCCGGTCAGCCTCGACACCGACCTCGCGGCGCTCGGCCTTCCCGCCTGCCAGACGCCCGACCAGAAGGGCTGCATCGTCGGCTGGGCCAGCTTCGCCGAGCCCGCCGACCCGGCGATGGTCACCGACGCCTATGACGGGACGATCGGCTTCGACGGGCGCCCGCGCGCGAACACGCGGATGCTCTGCACCAACCCGCTCACCGGCATTCCCGACACCGCCGCGCCGCCCGAGGCCAATATCGGCACGCTGAAACCGACCGCCGGGTTCAAGTCGGGGTCGCTGATCGCGGGCCGGATCGGCGCGAGGTGCGACGACACGCGCGGTTTCCTGATGATCGGCGACGCCGAGGTGGCGCAGGATTATGTCGTCGCGGGCTATGTGCTGCCCGGCAACAATTATCATGTCTATGACATCACGCTGTTCTGGGCCAATGTCCGCGCCGACGCGCTGCGCCGCCTTGCCGCCTATGAAGGCAAGCCGTCGCCGGTGCCGCCCGCGGCGGCGCCCGCGGACCTGGCTAGAACCTGATACCTTTGAATTGATCCACTCCGTCATTGCGAGCGCAGCGAAGCAATCTCCAGCTATCGTTCTGCGTAACCGCTGGCTGGAGATTGCTTCGCTGCGCTCGCAATGACGATTTCAACCAATGTTATCAGATTCTGGCTGAGTCCGCCGCTTCAGCCCTCACAAGCTGGCTTTCGCGCGGGCAAAGCTTCTATACCTTCCCCCGTCGCCTCAAAATGGTTAGGGCGCGCGCATGATCCTCGTCATCGACAATTATGACAGCTTCACCTTCAACCTCGTTCATTATCTGATCGAGCTGGGGGCCGAGGTGCGCGTCGAGCGCAACGATGCGCTCACCGCATCCGCCGCGCTCGCGACGGGCGCCGAGGCGATCCTGATCTCGCCCGGCCCCTGCACGCCCAATGAGGCGGGAATCAGCCTCGACCTCGTCGCCGCCTGCGCCGATGCGGCGCGCCCGCTGCTCGGCGTGTGCCTCGGCCATCAGGCGATCGGCCAGCATTTCGGCGGTACGGTGCAGCGCGGCCATCTGATGCACGGCAAGACCTCGCCCGTCTGCCACGACGGCAGCGGGCTTTACGCGGGGCTTCCCTCGCCCTTTCAGGCGACGCGCTATCACAGCCTGGAAGTTGTCGACATTCCCGACTGCCTGATCATCAACGCGACGAGCGACGACGGCGCGGTGATGGGCTTCCGCCATGTCGAGCTGCCGATCCACGGCGTCCAGTTCCACCCCGAAAGCATCGCCACCGAACATGGCCATGCGATGCTCGCCAATTTCCTCCAGATCGCCGGGCTTCCCGTGCGCGAACGGCAAGCGGCATGAGCCGGTTCGGGCCGTTTCCCGACCCGTCGGCGCTGCTCGATCACGACGAGGCCGCGGCCGCCTTTGCGACGATGCTCGACGGCGGCGCGAGCGACGAACAGGTCGCCGCATTTCTGATCGCGCTCGCCGAACGGGGCGAAACGATGGTCGAAATCGCCGCCGCGGCGCAGGCGATGCGCGACCGACTGATCCCCATCGAAGCGCCCGCGGGCGCGATCGACGTGTGCGGCACCGGCGGCGACGGCCATCACACATTGAACGTATCGACCGCGGTGTCGATCGTCGTCGCGGCGTGCGAAGTTCCGGTCGCCAAGCACGGCAATCGTGCGGCGTCGTCGAAATCGGGCGCCGCCGACACGCTGGAAGCGCTCGGCCTCGACATGGAGCGCGCCGACCGTCAGGCGCAGGAGCAGCTCGCCGACCTTGGCATCTGTTTCCTTTTCGCGGGCACACGCCACCCGGCGATGAAGCGCATCATGCCGATCCGCAAGGCGATCGGGCGGCGGACGATCTTCAACCTGATGGGGCCGCTCGCCAATCCGGCGCGGGTGACGCGCCAGCTGGTCGGCATCGCGCGCCCCGCCTATGTCGCCGTCTATGCCGAGGCGCTGCACCGGCTCGGCACCGACCATTCGCGCGTGATTTCGGGCGACGAAGGCCTCGACGAACTGTCGCTCGCGGGCGGCAACGAGGTCGCGGTCGTGACCGCAGAAGGCGTGCGGATGCAGCGCAGCAGCGCCGCCGACGCCGGGCTGCCGACGCGCTCGCTCGCCGAAATTCGCGGCGGCGATGCGGCGTTCAACGCGCGCGCGCTGCGCCGCCTGCTCGAAGGCGAGACGGGCGCCTATCGCGACGCCGTGCTCTACAACGCCGCCGCGGCGCTGATCGTCGCGGGCGCGGTCGACAATCTGGTGGACGGAGTCGAGGAAGCCGCCGAGGCGATCGACAAGGGCCTCGCCAACGCGCTGCTCAACTGCTGGATCGCCTATAAATGAGCGGGTTTTTGATATCGTCATTGCGAGGAGCCGAAGGCGACGCGGCAATCCCCAGCTTTCGTCGATCAAAATCGCTCGCTGGGGATTGCTTCGCTACGCTCGCAATGACGATAAGTTTGAGCCCGAAATGAACAAACTCACTCAAATCCTCGCCACCAAGGCCGAAGAAGTCGCCGCGCGCCGCGCCCTGCGCTCGCTCGCCGACCTCGACGCGATCGACGCCGGCCCGGTGCGCGGTTTCGCCGCCGCCTTGCGGGCCAAGATCGACGTGGGCGGCTACGCGCTGATCGCCGAGATCAAGAAAGCTTCGCCCTCCAAGGGTTTGATTCGCGAAGATTTCGATCCCGCCGATCATGCGCGCGCCTACGCCGCGGGCGGCGCCGCCTGCCTGTCGGTGCTCACCGACGCGCCCTGGTTTCAGGGGCATGAGGATTATCTGGCCGCCGCGCGCGCCGCCTGCGCGCTGCCCGTGCTGCGCAAGGATTTCATGATCGACCCGTGGCAGGTGGCCGAAGCGCGGTCGATCGGCGCCGACGCGATCCTCATCATCGTCGCGGCGCTGGACGATGGCGCGATGCGCGAGATCGAGGCTGCGGCGATCGAGCGCGGGATGGACGTGCTGGTCGAGGTCCACGACGAAGCCGAACTGGATCGCGCGCTCAGCCAGCTCCAGTCGCGCCTGATCGGCGTCAACAACCGCGATCTTCGCACCTTTGAAACCGACCTAGGCGTGACCGAACGGCTGGCGAAACTCGTCCCGGCGGGCACCTTGCTCGTCGGCGAAAGCGGCATCGCCTCTCATGCCGACTGCCAGCGCCTCGCCGACAGCGGCGTCCGGGCCTTCCTCGTCGGCGAAAGCCTGATGCGTCAGGCCGACGTCACGGCGGCAACAAGGGCGCTGCTCGAAGGCTGAGGCCCGCTTTGGAGTGGGGAGCGGACGTAGCGGCCGTTCCGGGGAGGAACTTATAGGTCCACTTCCGACCGAAACCGGTCGTCCCTCAGGCCGGTTTCCAGCTCTTGCGTTCTTCGGCCTGCTTGAGCACCTCGAACGCCGCCTGCCCCGCCGTGAAGCGCTTTGCGGCTTCGTCGTCGCCGGGCTTGACGTCGGGGTGGCACTCCTTCGCATAGGCGCGCCACGCCTTTTTGGTCGCATCAAAATCGGCGTCGGGGTCGAGGCCCAGGATTTCGAGCGCGCGCATCTCGTCAGCGCTGCGGCTGCCGTCGCCGGCGCCGCCCCAGGCGTAATGTTGGGCACGGGCATAGCTGCGCGCGCCCTGCGCTTCCTCGGCGGCGCGGGCCGCGGCGTCCTCGGCGCTCAGCCCGGCGAAATAGTCCCAGCCGCGATTATATTCGGCAGCGTGGTTTTCGCAGAAATACCAGCGTTCAGGGCTGTTCGGCGATTTGGGTGCGGGGCAATTGCCGGGTTCGGTGCAGCCGTGCCGGTCGCACAGCCGCACCTGCTGCGCCTCGCGCGACGAGCCATAGGGGCGCCAGCGGGGAAACCCCCAGTCGTCGGATCTCTTGGCGCGGCTCATCGGTCCCATGTAGCGACTAGGGCGCCTGATTGCTACCCAAACAGGCCGAAAATCCTAGTCCTTCGGCTTGTAACCGAACGCCTTGGCGGCAAGTTTCACCACCGCGGGGTCGCGTTCAGGCGGCGTCATCGGCACCACGGCCTCCAGCGTGTCGGCAACATGCGTCAGCGCCGCGATGCGCGCCGCCTTCTTATTGTTGCCGTCGATGACTTTCCACGGCGCCCAGCGCGTGTGCGTCTGCGCGAACATATCGTCGATCGCCGCCAGATAGTCGGCGCGCTTCGCCCGGTTGCGATAATCCTCCGTCCCGGTCTTCCACCGCTTCCACGGATGATCGAGCCGATCGGCGAAACGTCTGTCCTGTTCCTCCTGCGTCACATGGACGAACAGCTTGACGAGATGGGTCGCGCTGCCGGTCAGTTGCGCCTCGAACTCGTTGATCTCGTCATAGGCCTTGCGCCACTCGGCCTCGGTCGCGAACCCCTCGACGCGCTCGACGAGCACGCGGCCATACCAGCTGCGGTCGAAGATCGAGATTTCACGCTTGCCGGGCAGCCGTTTCCAGAAACGCCAGAGGAAGTGCCGCGCCTTTTCCTCCTCGGTCGGCGCGCCGATCGGCCACACCTCGAAATAGCGCGGATCGAGCGAGGCGGTGAGCCGCCGGATGATCCCGCCCTTTCCCGCCGCATCCCAGCCCTCGACCATGATGACGCTGCGCTGCGCATGAACGATGTGCGCGGCCTGGAGCCGTTCGAGCCGCTCGGTCAGCGCGTCGAGCGCCCCGGAATAGTCGCCGTCATATTTGGCGCCGGTTTCATAGTCGGAAAGCGAAATGGTCATGCGCCGATCCTAACCAAAGCATGCGCGCGCACCAAGCGCGCCCTGGCGATTGTCAGTTTCTGGGACAGCCGCAGGGGGCTGCGTTACAGCGCGGTGGCGAGCAGCGCGGCAAGGCGCGCGGGCGCCTCCATCGGGATGAAATGGCTCTGGTCGCTCCATTGCTCGTCGCGCACCGCGCCGAGCGCGGCGCCGAGGCCTGGCCAGGTCGGGCTGACCGAAAAGTCAAGATGGCCCGCACGCTCGCCGGTGCGCGCGCGGATCAGGCTGACCGGGGCGGCCATCTGCGGCAGCCAGTCGTGCGGATTGGTGCGCAGCGCATTCTGATAGACCGACGCCTCGAGCGCGGGCGGGCACGCAAGGTCGAAGCCCGCGCCGTCCGCCGCAGGGAGCAGGCCGTGACGGCAATAGTCGGCGAGCACCGACGGCTGCCAGTGCCTATAGGGCGGCCGCGCCGCGAAATGCGCGTCCATCGCCCGCCACCCGTCCCAACGGGCGCGGCGCCGCGCGACGGGATGTTCGGCCGGATCGGGCACCGGCTCGGCCGCGGGACCGGCATAGAGTTGGGGCGCCATGATGACGGGGTCGATCAGGAACAGATGCGCAAAGGCATCCGCACGCACCGCCGCGAGCCGCGTGAGGACATATCCCCCCATGCTGTGCCCGCAGCCGACGAGCGGCATCCCCGCGAAACGATCGACGAGTGGCAGGAGCGCATCGGCAGTGCGCCCCCAATCGGCAAGCGAGGTCGGCTTGGCGCTGCGCCCATGGCCGAGCTGGTCGGGCGCAACGACATGGGTGCCGGGCGGCAGTTCGGCGACGACGGCGTCCCACAACCGCGCATGAAAGCCCGTCGCGTGGAGCAGCAGCAGCGATGGACGGCCCGACGGCGCGCCCCATTCGAACCAGCAGATGTCGCCTTCCGGCGTGGCGAGCCGGTGTTCGTCGGGCATCTGCACTGCTATTCTCTCGCCGCGATCGTGGGCACTCCATAAGCGCCGATCATTGCATCGTCGGTCATAATCGTCGCCGACAGCGCCAGCGACTGCGCAACCAGCATCCGGTCAAAGGGATCGCGGTGAATCAAGGGAAGTTGCTCCAGCAGGTTGAGGTGACCAAGTTCCACGGGCAGAATGGGGATGGCGCTGTCGGCAAGATGCGCGGCAACCAGCGACGCCGTCGCGTCGATCTTTCCCGTCCGGCTTTTGATCGCGACCTCCCACAGCGACACGATGCTGGCGTAAAGCTCATCGTCGTTCCGCTGAAAACAGGCGCGCGCCTTGGGCCCGAGGCGCGGGCTGTCGCCGAGCCACCACAACAGGACATGCGTATCGAGCAGCAACCTCATTCGGGCCAGGGGAGGTCCGAATCCTTGCCTTCAAAGGCATCGATCAGCCAGTCGGGCGTGACGTCGAAATCGTCGGCGATCCAGATCTTGCCCTTGAGCGCGCCCGGCTGGCGCGGCTTGCGGGGTTTGGGCGCGGCGGGCGGCATGGGCGTAAAGCTGGTCGGCATTTCGCGCACTCCCGCCACAGGGGCGGCCTCCGCGCTCCCCAGCTGTTCCAGATAGGCCTTCACCAGCGCCGACAGCGAGGTGCCCAGCTCGGCGGCGCGAATGCGCGCGCGGCGATGGGTTTCCTCGTCGAGGGCAATGGTGACATTCTTCATGTGAAACTGCGTACCACAGTTTCACATGAAGAACAAGTCAGCCCTTCGGTCCGTCAACCAGCCGGATATGCAGTTCGCGAAGCTGTTTTTCCGAAACCGGCGCCGGGGCGCCCATCATCAGGTCTTCGGCCTTCTGGTTCATCGGGAAGACGACGACCTCGCGGATATTGGGCTCGTCGGCGAGCAGCATGACGATGCGGTCGACCCCCGGCGCCGACCCGCCGTGCGGCGGCGCGCCATATTTGAAAGCGTTGATCATGCCCGCGAAACTGGCGTCGACCTCGGCCTGGCTATAGCCCGCGATCTCGAACGCCTTGTACATGATGTCGGGGCGATGGTTGCGGATCGCGCCCGACGACAGTTCGACGCCGTTGCACACGATGTCATATTGCCAGGCGAGAATGTCGAGCGGATCTTGCGTTTCCAGCGCCTCAAGCTCGCCCTGCGGCATCGAGAAGGGATTGTGGCTGAAGTCGATCTTGCCCGTTTCCTCGTCGCGCTCGAACATCGGGAAATCGACGATCCAGCACATTTCAAAGCGGTTCGCGTCGATGAGATCGAGCTGTTCGGCGACGCGCGTGCGCGCGAGGCCCGCGAGCTTTGCCGCCTGCGCTTCCTTGCCCGCGGCGAAGAACAGGCCGTCGTCGGGGCCGAGGGCCAGCTCGGCGGCGAGCGCGTCCATCTTCTCCGCCCCGTGGTTCTTGGCGATCGGGCCGCCCCATTCGCCGCCCTTGCGCGTCGCATAGCCGAGCCCCGCAAAACCCTCGCCCTGCGCCCAGCTGTTCATGTCGTCGAAGAATTTGCGGCTCTTGTCCGCCGTCCCCGGCGCCGGGATCGCGCGCACGACATCGCCCGCCGCGACGATGTCGGCGAAACGGCCGAAGCCCGAACCCGCAAAATGCGCCGAAACGTCGCTGATGATCAGCGGGTTACGAAGGTCGGGTTTGTCATTGCCATATTTGAGCATCGATTCGCGGTAGGGGATGCGCGGAAACGATCCTGCCGGCGTCACCGACTTGCCGTTCGCAAACTCCTCGAACACGCCCGCGAGCACCGGCTCGATCGCGTTGAAGACGTCGTCCTGCGTGACGAAACTCATCTCGAAATCGAGCTGGTAGAACTCGCCGGGCGAACGGTCGGCGCGCGCGTCCTCGTCGCGAAAGCAGGGCGCGATCTGGAAATAGCGGTCGAAACCCGCGACCATCAGCAGTTGCTTGAACATCTGCGGCGCCTGGGGCAGCGCATAGAATTTGCCGGGGTGGACGCGGCTCGGCACCAGATAGTCGCGCGCGCCCTCCGGCGACGAAGCGGTGAGGATCGGCGTCTGATATTCGGTAAAGCCCTGCTCGACCATGCGGCGGCGGAGCGACGCGATCACCTTCGATCGCAGCAGGATGTTCGCGTGCAGCCGCTCGCGGCGCAGGTCGAGGAAACGATATTTCAGGCGGATGTCCTCGGGATAATCCTGTTCGCCCGCGACCGGCAGCGGAAGTTCGGCGGCCGCCGACTGCACCGCCACCTCGCGCGCGCGCACCTCGATCGCGCCCGTGGGCAGATTGGCGTTCACCGTTTCCGCCGACCGCGCGACGACCTGGCCGGTGATCGTCACGACGCTTTCGGCGCGCAGGCCGTCGAGCGTCGCGAAAGCGGCATCGCTCGAGTCCACGACGATCTGCGTCAGGCCATAATGGTCGCGCAGATCGACGAAGAGCAGCCCGCCATGGTCGCGCTTGCGATGCACCCAGCCCGACAGGCGAACAGTCTGGCCGACATGCTCGGCGCGAAGCTGGCCGCAATGATGGGTGCGATAGGCGTGCATTTCATGGTCTTTCGAAGATGAGGGGACATCACGTTTCGCGTGATTTACCGCCGCGCCTAAGGCAGGTCGGGGAGCGATTTGTCAAGGCTTGCCTCATCGTCCGCGTGGCGGCGCGGGCCGTCATCGGCCTTGCTTCACTCTGCGGGCGCCCCACCCCTGCCGAGGCAATGCGTTGCCCGGCAGACCCGCCGCCGCCCTTCAGCGTCACGATCGCGCTTGTTCGTCGAGCAGCGGTCGACCGCCACGCAATTTTTCCTGCCCGTTGGTTCCAACTCGCTGTATAGGCGCGCTATGCAAGTCCATCCGTTGATCGATACCAATGCCGCGCTCGCCCAGTTCTGCGACCTGATCGGGGACAGCGATTTCATCGCGGTCGATACCGAGTTCATGCGCGAAAACACCTTCTGGCCGGAACTCTGCCTGATCCAGGTCGCGAACGCCGAGCATGCCGCGGCTATCGACCCGATGGCAGAGGGCATCGACCTTCAGCCCCTGCTCGACCTGCTCGTCGACAATGAGGATATACTGAAGGTCTTTCACGCGGGCGGACAGGATGTCGAAATCATCTTCAACCTGACGGGCAAGACACCGCACCCGATTTTCGACACGCAGATCGGCCAGATGGCGCTCGGTCAGGCCGAGCAGGTCGGCTATTCGAACCTCGTCGAAGCGTGGCTGGGCGTCCAGCTCGACAAGGGCGCGCGCTTCACCGACTGGAGCCGCCGCCCGCTTGACAAGCGGCAGATCGATTATGCGATCGGCGACGTGACGCACCTGGCCAGGATTTTCCCGATGATGCTCGACAAGCTCATCAAGACCGGCCGCGGGCATTGGCTGGACGAGGAAATGGAAAAGCTGGCCGATCCCGCCAATTACAGCGTCGACCCCGAACAGGCGTGGCAGCGGATCAAGATCCCGTCGCGCAAGCCCGACGTGCTCGGCCGACTGCGCGCGCTCGCCGCATGGCGCGAGCGCGAGGCGCGGAACAAGAATCTGCCGCGCGGCCGCATCGTCAAGGACGAAACGCTCGCCGACCTCGCCGCGCACCCGCCGAAGGACCAGGACGGGCTGGGCCGTGTCCGCGGCCTGTCGGCGACGTGGAAAAGCAACGACATCGGCGCACGGCTGATGGATGCGCTGACGAACGCCAGGCCGCTCGGCAAGGACGACATGCCCGATCGTGCGCCGCGCGGGCCGGGTCTGGGCAAGGAAGGCGCGCTTGTCGCCGACCTGCTCAAGCTGCTCCTGAAAATCCGCGCGCGCGAGCTGAATGTCGCGGCGCGGCTGATCGCGCGGAGCGACGACCTGGAAGCGCTGGCGGCGGGGTCGCGCAAGGGCATCGCGATGATGGAGGGCTGGCGTTACGACGTCTTCGGTCACGCCGCGCTCGACCTGGTCGAAGGGCGCATGGGCTTTGCAGTCAAGAACGGCAAGCTGGTGATGAGCGAGATCGACGCGGCGGTGGCTGCCGAAACATAAGCCGGTGATGGAATAAACATCGCCCCCGCGCAGGCGGGGGGCCGCGAGCGACCTTGCCAGGCACCGAAAGCATGAACCGCCAGCGGCCCCCGCCTTCGCGGGGGTGACTGAGCTCTCCTAAAGCAGCACCAGTTCGGGTTTGGCGCCCATCGCCTGCGCGAGCGAGCGCAGGCGGCGGTCGACCGATTCGCCCGCGAGGTGGTGCCAGCCTTTTTGCAGGCCGAGGATGAGCCGCCCGTCGTCGAGCGCGATGCGGCTCGCCTTCAGCGGCGCCTCGATCCCGCCGGTCAGTCGTTGCGCGAGCCGGATCGCCAGCCCCCATTGCCGCGCCCGCGCGAGCCGATCGGCGCCAACCAGCGTGCCCATCGCGGGAAAATCGCCGTCGGCGCCGCCAAAGCCCGCGTGGAGTGCGCGCGCCAGCAGGATGCGCCCCGGAATGTCGATGCCGCGCCAGTTGCCGTGCAGCCCGATCTCCATCCCGCGTTCGGCGCGGAAATCGGGATTGGCCGACCAGGCGACGTCGCTGAGCAGGCTGGCGGCGAGGCGAACGCGACTGTCGGCGGGCGCCTCGCCGACAAAGAGCGGCGCGATCCATTCGGTGATCGCGCGCCCGTGCGGCGCAAAGCGCGCGAGGCGCCGCCCCTCGAACTCAGCGGCGACGATCAGCGGATCCTGCGCGCGCGTATCAGGGTCGAGCGCCTGATAAAGCAGCCCCTCGCGCAGCCCCGACGAGGAGACGGTCATTGCGGGCACGTCGATGATGTTGGCGAGCGCCGCGAGCAGCGCGGCGGCGTCGGGAAGCGTCGCCGCGCGGTTCGACGCCATGCCGGGGATCGCGCGCAATTCCTCGAAACTCAGCCGCCGCGTCGCGCGCACCAGGCGGCGGAGCGCGGTGCGCGGAAAGCTGTGCTGGTCGAGCACCGCGAGCGGATCATTGGTGAGTTCGAGGTCGAGGCGCGACAGCGCACGCCACGATCCGCCGACGAGATAGAGCGGCAGTCCGGCCATCCCCCCCGGCCAGCCCGCGGCGCGCAGCATCTTGCGCACCGCGCGCTCAAACGCCTGCTGCCCGTCGCGGCGCAGCGCGGGCAGGCGCAGCACGCCGAGCGGAAAGGAAGCGCGGCGCCCGACCTCGCCATGCGCAACTTCGGCGAGTTCGAGGCTGCCGCCGCCAAGGTCGACCGCGATGCCATGCGCTTCGGGGATCGCCGACAGCACGCCATAACCCGCCGCTTCGGCTTCTTCCTCGCCCGACAGCAGGCGGATCTTGAGCCCCGCTTCCGCGGCGGCGGCGATGAAATCGGGGCCATTTTCGGCATCGCGCACCGCGGCCGTGGCGACGCAGACCAGATCCTTCACCTCCATATGCCGCGCGAGCAGCGCGTAGCGGCGCAGCGCGGTGAGGCCGCGTTCCGCATCGGCCGCCGCGATGCGGCCGTCGGTCGCGAGGCCCCGGCCGAGCCCCGCGGCAACCTTTTCGTTGAAAATCACTGCGGGGGCGCGCGCCGGCCCTTCATAAACGACGAGGCGGACCGAGTTGGATCCGATGTCGATGACCGCCGAACGATGGACCGCCGGTTTCGAGGTGCGGAGCAGGGCCAAGCCGTTTCGTCTCAATCTTTGCGAAGGTCGTAAGCGAGCGTCGGCACGTCCTGACGCTGATGCAGCGCGGTGCCGCGGCCCGACAGCGACGGGTTGTTCATAAAATAATGATGCAGGTTAAAGGGCTTGTCGCCCCGCGCCAGCCGCACCGATGTGCCGTCCGCCTGCAATATCCAGCTTTGTTCATTGTCGATCAGATTGGCGACGAGCACCTGGTCGAGAATCTGGTCGTGGACGGTCGGATTTTCGATCGGGATCATATATTCGACGCGGCGGTCGAAATTGCGCGGCATCCAGTCGGCGCTGGAGATGTAAAGCCGCGCCGCGCGGCTCGGCAACGCTGCGCCATTGGCGAAGGCCCAGACGCGGCTGTGTTCGAGGAAACGCCCGACGACCGACTTGACGCGGATATTGTCGGACAAGCCGGGAACGCCGGGGCGCAGGCAACAGATGCCGCGCACGATCAGTTCGATCGGCACGCCCGCCGCGCTCGCCTCATAGAGCTTGTCGATAATGTCGGGGTCGACGATGCTGTTCATCTTGGCCCACACGCCCGACGGTCGCCCCGCCTTTGCCGCGACGATCTCGGCGTCGATCAACTCACTGAGCTGCTGGCGCATGTTGAGCGGCGACATGGTGATGAGCTCGAGCCTTTCGGGCTCGACATAACCGGTGATGTAGTTGAAGAGTTGCGCCGCGTCGCGCCCCGCGCGCGGGTCGGCGGTGAAGAAGCTCAAATCGGTGTAGATGCGCGCGGTCACGGGATGGTAATTTCCGGTGCCGAAGTGGCAATAGGTGCGATACCCCTGCCCCTCGCGGCGCACGACCATCGAAATCTTGGCGTGCGTCTTCCACTCGATGAAGCCGTAGACGACCTGCACCCCGGCGCGTTCGAGCTGGTTCGCCCACAGGAGATTCTGTTCCTCGTCGAAGCGCGCCTTGAGTTCGACCACCGCGGTCACCGACTTGCCCGCCTCGGCCGCCTCGATCAGCGCGCGGATCACCGGCGACTGGTGACCGGCGCGATAGAGCGTCTGCTTGATCGCGACCACGTCGGGGTCGGCGGCGGCCTGTCGCAGGAAGGACAGGACGACGTCGAAACTTTCATAGGGGTGATGCACGACGATGTCCTTCGACCGGATCGCCGCAAAACAGTCGCCGCCGTGCTCGCGGATGCGCTCGGGAAAGCGGGGCGAATAGGCGGGGAACTTGAGGTCGGGGCGGTCGACGTCGACGAGCGCGGAAAGCGCAGCCAGGCCGATGAAGCCGCCGATCTTGGCGACGATCGCCTCATGCCCCTGAATGTCGGCGCCCAGCACCGCGGCAATCTCCGCCGGCATGTCGGCTTCCAGCTCCATCAGGATCACGCGGCCGCGGCGGCGGCGGCGGATCGCGGTGCGGAACAGGCGGACGAGATCCTCCGCCTCTTCCTCCAGTTCGATGTCGCTGTCGCGGATGATGCGGAACACGCCCAATGAGCGGATCGTGAAGCCGGGAAACAAGAGGTCGCCGAACAGTTCGATCAGATATTCGATCGGAACGAAACCGCTCGCCTCGCCAGGCACCGGGACAAAGCGCGGCAGCGACGCGGGGATCATCACCAGTTCGAGAACGGTGTCGCCGCTGGCGCGGCGCTGAAGGTCGAAAATCACACCGAGGCCGCGATTGGGAATGAAAGGAAAGGGGTGCGCCGGATCGAGCACCTGCGGCGTCAGAATCGGGAAAATCTGGTCGATGAAATACTGGCGCAGACTGGCGCGCAGCGCCTCCTTGTCCGATCCCGCGCCGTGGACGACGATCCCCTGTTCGGCGAGCTGGCGATTGAGCAATTGCCACTCGCTCTGCTGCTGGTCGACGAGGCGGTTCACCTCGGCCTCGATCTCGGCGAGTTGCTGCCCCGGCGAGCGGCCGTCGGCGGAGGGATCGTCGATCCCCTGCAACTGCTGCCCCTTCAGCCCCGCGACGCGGACCATGAAAAACTCGTCGAGGTTGCTGCCCGAAATCGACAGGAAACGCAGGCGTTCGAGCAGCGGATGCGCGGGATTGCGCGCCTCCTCCATCACCCGCCGGTTGAAGGCGAGCCACGACAGTTCACGATTGAAAAAGCGTTCGGGGCCGAAACAGGGTGGCGGCGCGGCGGCCACGGGATCGTTGTCGGCGCGGAGCGGCTGGCCGGTCATCGACATTGGTTGTCATCCTGCCTTTGCGGAGCGCGAATCCCGCTCCAGGAGATCGGGGTCGATCAGCCCTTGTGACAGCAATGTTTCACGCGCGAGACGGACGCCAAGCCGCCGCCCCTGTTCGAGCGACGCGGCGTCGAGCGCCGCGACGACGCGGTGGATCGTGGCATAGCTGCGCTCCATCCGCGGCACGATATAGGAGGCGACGCCTGGCGCAAGCGCGACGCCGCGCTGTGCGAAGAGCGCTTCGATCAGGTCGCGCGCGAGGCAGTCGTCGGGCTCGCCGATGACGAGAACCGGCACCGCGGCAAGGCGCGAACGGAGGTCGGGCAGCGCGACATTCCATTCGGCGGGCGGCGCGTCGGCGATGATCAGCAGCGGCGACCCGCTCGCCTGCGCGGCGTTCCAGGCGTGGAACAGCTCTTCCTCGCTGACGCTGGCCTGGCCGTCGATCACGCGACCGCCGGTGTCGCGCGCGAACAGCCGCCCCATCAGGCTGCGGCCCGAACCGCGCGGCCCGGTGAGCACGGCGGTGCGCACGGGCCAGGTTGCAACGTGGCGCAGATAACGCACCGCATCGGCGTTGCTGGTGCCGATGACGAGCGGGCCGTCGTTCGCGCCGCCCGCGCTCCAGTCGAGCGGCAGCGCGATCTGGCCGGAGGGCACGCGCGCGGCCATCAGCGGCTGATCCGGAGCTGGCCGCCGCCTTCCTGCACGGTGAAGCCGCGCGCCGCCAGCGCCGCGCGCAGCGCCGCCAGGTCGCCGCGGAAGGTGACGCGCATCACCGACGTCCCGCCGAGCGCGAGGCTGGTCGTCGATGCCGACTGGACCCCCGCCGCGGCGGCGACCGCACGCTCGGTCGCGGTGACCGATTCGACATCGGGCGAGCTATATTGGACGGTGAAGCTCTGCACCCCGGCGGGCGGCGTTGCGGGCACGCTGCCGTCGGTTTCGGCGGGCAGCGCGTCCGCGTCGTCCGCGCTCGTCTCTTCCGGCAGATCCTCGCGCTCGATCGTCTTTTCGAGGACGAGATAGGTGTCGGTGCGCAGCACGCCCGATTCCAGCGCCTCGGTATAGATGCGATCCATCCGCGCGACCGCCTTTTCCATCATGTCGGGCAGCGCGGCGGGGCTGGGTCCGGTCATGGTGAAGCTGGCTATATATTTGTTGTCGGGACCGAAGCGCGCGGTGAAGTGGCCGCGGATCGGGCCGCCGGGCCAGGCATATTCGACGCGCGCAATGGGGATCAGCACGTCGGCGGCGCCATATTGATCGAGGATCACGCGCCACCACACGCGGCCGCGGCGGCCGATCTGCCCCGGATTGAGCAGCAGAGTGTCGGCGCCCGTCCCCGCGGTGCGGACATAGTCGATCGTGCTTTGCCCCGTGTTATATTCGGCCCAGGCGCGTTGCCAGGCGCTGCGCTGCTCGAACACCTGCTGGATGCCGTCGACCGAATAGACAGGGATGACGAGCAGCGGCGGCGAGCGCAGCGTGCGCCCGCTGACGCCCAGAATCTGCCCCGCGCGCACGCGGTCGAACTGGACGCCGAGCCGGGCTACATAGCGGCGCGGGCCGATCTGTTCGTCCTCGACGATGATCGCGGTGACGATGCCGTCGAGCACCGAATCGCTGAGCGCCGGGCCGTCGGTGCCGTTGAGGCGGCGATAGAGCTGGGCCCAGCCCCGCCGCTGCGCCTCGCGCCAGCCCTTTGTCCGCGCGTCGTCGGCATTGTCGCCGGTGACGTCGACGCGGATGCCGCTCGCAAGGAAATCGCCGCTCGAATTGATCGGCGTGATGCCGCGATTGCCGCGCGTGATCTGCCCGTCGACGATTCCGGCGAGCAGGATCGCAAGGAAAAGCCCGACAAGCGCAGCCCAGCGCCAGTCGCGGCCTTGCAGAATGCCCAAGGAAAGGCGCGGTGCGAAGCGGGGGAAAGCGGCCGAAATCATATCTTCTCTATGCTCTGCCCAAAAGCGCGGGCCCCGACAAGGAAATCATGGCATTTGTCGGCCGGAAGCGTTAGTCGCGCGGGCCATGGATTCCAAGCAGAACAAACCCGCCGCCTACACCTATGCCGGTGCCGGCGTGTCGATCGAGACCGGCAATGCGCTGGTCCGTGCCATCGCCCCGCTGGCCCGTGCCACGCGGCGGCCGGGCGCCGATGCCGACCTCGGCGGCTTTGGCGGCTTCTTCGACCTGAAGGCCGCGGGATTCAACGACCCGCTGCTGGTGGCGGCGAACGATGGTGTAGGCACCAAGCTGAAGCTCGCGATCGAATCGGGCCGCCACGATGGCGTCGGCATCGACCTGGTCGCGATGTGCGCCAACGACCTGATCGTCCAAGGCGCCGAGCCGCTGTTTTTCCTCGATTATTACGCGACGGGCAAGCTCGACAAGACACAAGCGACCGCCGTGGTCGCAAGCATCGCCCATGGGTGCAAGCAGGCGGGATGCGCGCTGATCGGCGGCGAGACCGCGGAAATGCCGGGCATGTATTCGGACGGCGACTATGACCTTGCGGGCTTTTGCGTCGGCGCGGTCGAGCGCGACCAGGTGCTTACCGCCGACAAGGTTGCGGCGGGCGACATCATCCTTGGCCTCGCCTCGTCGGGTGTCCACTCGAACGGCTTTTCGCTCGTGCGGCGGCTCGCTGCGGACAAGGGCTGGAAGCTCGACCGTCCGGCGCTGTTCGACCAGACTGTCTTGCTGATCGACGCGCTGATGGCGCCGACGCGCATCTATGTGAAGAGCCTGCTCCCGCTCGTGAAGACGGGCAGGATTCACGCGCTCGCGCATATCACCGGCGGCGGATTACTCGAGAATATCCCGCGCGTGCTGCCGCAAACCCTTCATGCGCATGTCGACGCCGACGCGTGGGAGCAGCCGCGGCTGATGGCGTTCCTGCAGGCACAAGGAAATATCGAGCCCGAAGAAATGGCGCGGACGTTCAACTGCGGCATCGGCATGGCGGTTGTCGTCGCCGAGGCCGATGTTGACGCGGTTACAAGGGCGCTGACCGAAGCAGGCGAAACGGTGTTCCGGGTGGGTCATATCGCCGAGGGGACCAAGGGCTGTACCGTCAGCGGCAGCGCCGAAACCTGGAGCGCGCGCGCGGCGTGGAGCGCGACGCATAATGCGTAGGTTCCTCCCCGGCACGGGGAGGGGGACCATCCGCAGGATGGTGGAGGGGCACGCGCAGATCTGTGCGGCCTTTCGAGATCAGCCGGTCCAGCCTGTACCCCTCCACCAGCTTCGCTGGTCCCCCTCTCCGTTCCGGGGAGGATCGGCATGAAAGCCAAGGTCGCCGTCCTCATCTCCGGCGCCGGAACCAATATGGCGGCGCTGCTTTACGCCGCGAAAGCCGAAACCTGTCCCTATGAACTGGTGCTCGTCGCGAGCAACGACCCAGGCGCACCGGGGCTGAAAATCGCTGAGGCCGAGGGGATTGCGACCTGGGCGCATTCGCACAAGGGGCTGACGCGCGACGCCTTCGACGCGCTGGTCGATGAACAATTGCGCGCCGTTGGCGCCGAATATGTCGCGCTCGCGGGCTATATGCGCATATTGTCGGACGCTTTCGTTGCCCGCTGGACGGGGCGGATGCTCAACATCCACCCCAGCCTGCTGCCGAAATACAAGGGCCTCAATACCCACCAGCAAGCCATCGACGCGGGCGATGCGTTCGGCGGATGCAGCGTGCATGTCGTGACCCCCGCGCTCGACGACGGCCCGGTGCTCGCGCAAACCCCAGTTGCGATCGTGCCCGGCGACACGCCCGAAACATTGGCGGCGCGCGTGCGCTTTGCCGAGCATCAGCTCTATCCTGCGGCGCTCGCCACCTTTGTCACGCGCGAACGCTCGCCCGATTATCTGCGCGCCCGCGTGCGCGAGCTGGCGCTGGCGCTGCCCGAAAGCGACGAGGTGACGTCGCATGGGATGCCCTGCTTCGGGATCGTCAAGGGCAAGAAGTTCGCCTATTTTACCGAAGACCATCATGGCGACGGCAAGATCGCGTTGCTGGTCAAGATCAGCGGCGGCGACGAGCAGGCGGCGCTGATCGAAATGGACGGCGACCGCTATTACCGCCCCGCCTATTTCGGCGACGGCTGGATCGGCATCCGCCTCGACCTCCGCGACACCGACTGGGACGCGATCGCCGAATGGCTGCGCAAGAGCTGGCTGGCGGTCGCGCCGAAGAAACTGGCGGGGCTGATGGCGGTGGCGGAGGATTTCTGACAAAAAAGACCGCCGGATCGCCCCGGCGGCCTTTTCGTCAACTCCACAGTTTTCCGAATGCCGTCACCCTGAACTTGTTTCAGGGCCCATGGCCGGTGCCATCGTCAGACGCAGCGCCTAACGCGCGGCCGGGCCATGGATGCCGAAACAGCGAGGCCATCGCCGCAGCCAGCATGACGCGGAATAGAGGGTCAGCCCACAATCTCTTCGGGCTTGAAGAAATAGGCAATTTCGATCGCGGCATTTTCGTCGCTGTCCGAACCGTGGACCGAATTGGCCTCAATGCTCTCCGCAAAGGTCTTGCGGATCGTGCCTTCGGCGGCGTCGGCGGGGTTGGTCGCGCCCATCACGTCGCGGTTGCGCTTCACGGCGTCTTCTCCCTCGAGCACCTGGACGACGACCGGACCGGAAATCATGAAGCTGACCAGTTCGCCGAAGAAGGGGCGTTCCTTGTGAACGGCGTAAAAGCCCTCGGCCTGTTCGCGGGTCATGTGGATACGCTTCGACGCGACAACGCGAAGGCCCGCGTCTTCCAGCATCTTGGTGACGGCGCCGGTCAGGTTGCGGCGCGTCGCGTCGGGCTTGATGATCGAGAAAGTGCGGGTGACCGCCATGGGAAAGCTCCTGCGATGTTATGGTTTGCGATGCGCGCGCCTCTAGCCGCGCTTTGGCTGTCCCGCAAGGACCGAACGGCCGACGGTCAGGGCCCTTCGGACCAGCGGCCGCCTTCGTCCTGTTTCCAGAAGCGGTTATCGACATCCTCACGCGCCGCGAGCACCCGCCAGGTCGCGCGCGCATCGTCGATACGGCTGTTGTCGAAGAGGAAGAAAATGCGATCGAACGCCAGCGCCGCGTCGCGCCATTCGCCGTCGGCCAGCGCAAGGTGGGTTGCGCCATTGGGCGGCGACGCGTCGAGCGTGCCGGCGAGCAAAATCGGCTCGATGGCTTCGTCCGGTGATCCCGCATGGCCGTGCGGCAGGAAACTCGCTGGATTTGCCGTCCACAGCGCAGCGTCGATATCCTGCCGCTGCATCGCGGTGGCGGCGACCACCAGCAGGCGCTGGCCATTGCCGAGGACGCGCGCCGCGAGCGCGGGGAGCACCCGTTCGACGGGATCGCGGGTCAGGCGGTAGAAGTCGACGCGGGGCATGATTATCCCACCATCGTCATTGCGACCCCGGACTTGATCCGGGGGAAGCAATCTCCGGCCCGCAGCCTTGCGCAAGGCTGATAGCTGGGGATTGCCGCGTCGCTTCGCTCCTCGCAATGACGGGCATCAGAGCATCACCCCTCGTGCTTCGCCGCGATATAGCGGTCGAGCAGGCGCACGCCATAGCCGGTCGCGCCCTTGGCATAGACGGGGCCGTCCTTGTCGGCCCAGGCCATGCCCGCGATGTCGAGATGCGCCCAGGCGACGCCTTCGTCGACAAAGCGTTTCAGGAACTGCGCCGCGGTTATCGATCCGCCCTCGCGCGGACCGATGTTCTTCATGTCGGCGATCGGGCTGTCGATCAGCTTGTCGTAGGCGGGCGACAGCGGGAAGCGCCACAGCTTGTTGTTCGACGCCTCGCCCGCGGCGATAAGGTCGGCGGCGAGCGTCTCGTCGTTCGCGAACAGGCCCGCATATTCGTGGCCGAGCGAAATGACCATCGCGCCGGTCAGGGTCGCGAGGTCAACGATCACCTTGGGATCATAGGCCTTTTGCGCCCAGCTGATCGCGTCGCAGAGGACGAGGCGGCCCTCCGCGTCGGTGTTGAGCACCTCGACCGTCTGCCCCGACATGGTGGTGACGATGTCGCCGGGGCGCATCGCATTGCCGTCGGGCATATTTTCGACCAGGCCGACGACGCCGACGACATTCGCTTTCGCCCTGCGCCCCGCGATCGCCTTCATCGCACCCGCGACGGCGCCCGCGCCGCCCATGTCCCATTTCATCATGTCCATGCCGGGGCCGGGTTTCAGGCTGATGCCGCCGGTGTCGAAGGTGACGCCCTTGCCGATGAAGACGACCGGCGCGTCGCCCGCATTGCCCCCGTTCCAGCGCATCGCGAGCAGTCGCGGCGGGCGCGTCGAGCCTTGCGCGACGCCGAGCAGCGCGCCCATGCCGAGCGCTTTCATCTGGCGTTCGTCGAGCACCTCCAGTTCGACGCCAAGGTCGGCGAGATGCTGGCAGCGTTCGACGAAGCTTTCAGGATAGAGGATGTTCGGCGGCTCGGCGACGAGCGTCTGGGTGAAGGCGACACCCTCGGCAATGGCTTCATTCGCCGCCCAGCGCGCCGACAGGTCGCCGTGCGGCGATGCGATCGTCACCGTTTTCAGCGTCGGCTTCGCCTTGTCGGCAAGGCGGGTGCGATAGGTGTCGAGCCGCCAGTTCCTGAGCCGCGCGCCCATCGCAAAGGCGAGAACATCGTCGGCGTCGCTCGGCCCCGTGCCCGCGAAATCGACATGAACCTGCGTCGCGCCGCTCGTCTGAAGCTTTGCGGTGAGCGCCGCGCCGCCGCGTTCGAGGTCATGCTCGCTGCCCTCGCCGATACCGACGAGCAGCAGGCGCTTTGCCTGCTCACCGTCGAGCGCCGCGGTTTCGGCGATGCTGCCTGCCGACCCGTCGAAACGCGCCTGCGCCGCGGCGGCGCCGAGGAGCGCGCCGAGCGCCCCCGCCTCGCCCTTGCGGACGGGGAAAGCGACGACGTCGGCAGACGCGTCGATTTGCGCGACAAACTGAATGTCCATGCCTTAACTTTCTTATGCGATGATTGATTGGAACGTGCCGGACCGATAGGGGTTTCGCCTGCGAGTTGCAAAAACAAAGCGGCCGGTCCAAGCCGGGAAACGTCGATAGTGGGTTCGGGACAAAGGGATTAAATGAGCTGGACTTTGTTCCATCGGGCGGCGCTTGCCCGGCCGTTCTGGCTGGCGACGGCAAGCGGACTGGCGCTGGCGGCGAGCCCCGTGCTCGCCCAGGGCGCCCCGAATCGGACCGCTGCGCCGGACATTGCGGCCGAGCCCGACCTGCAAACCCCGGACCTTCCGCCCGCCCCCGCCGACGCGCCCGAAACGGCGGGCGAGCAGCAGATCGGCTTTGCCGCCGATAACCTGAATTACGACGGCGAGGCCGATGTCGTCGTCGCCGAGGGCAATGTCCTGATGAACCGCGACGCAATCGAGATGCGCGCGGACAGGGTGACGTGGAACCGCACGACGGGCCAGGTGGTTGCCGAGGGCAATGTGATGATCCGCAACCCCGAAGGCGACACCGCCTATGGCGAACGGATCGAGCTGACGGACAGCCTGCGCGACGGCGTGGTCGAGAACCTGCTCGTCGTGCTCGACAATGGCGCACGGCTTGCCGCGGTGAAGGGCACGCGCTTCGACAACGGCAATATCGAGCTGGAGAACGCCGCCTATACGCCATGTCCCGTCGAGGATGAGGCGGGGTGCCCCAAGAATCCGAGCTGGCAGATCCGCGCCGTGCGCGTGATATATGATCGCGAAAAGAACAAGATCCGATACAAGGGCGCGCGCGTCGAGATTTTCGGCCTGCCGCTGATCCCGCTGCCGGGGCTCAGCCATCCCGCGAACCGCGAGGCGGGGAGCGGCATCCTGGTCCCCGAAATCCGCCTCGACCGCAGCAACGGGTTCGAGATTGCGGTGCCCTATTATATCCGCCTCGCGCCCGACCGCGACGTGACGATCACGCCGCACCTCTACACCGATGCGGCGCCGATGCTGGAGGGCGAGTTTCGCGCGCTCACCGACATCGGCTCGTTTCGCGTCAACGGCTATGCGACCTATGGCTCGCTCGTCCCGCTGGTCGGCGAAGACCCCGACAGGCAGAAACGTTTTCGCGGCTATCTGGAAAGTGTCGGCCGGTTCCAGTTCGACCCGCGCTGGAGCCTCAGCTATTCGGGGCGCATCGCCACCGACCGCACTTTCATGCGCCGCTATGACATCAGCCGCGACGACCGGCTGCGCTCGACCTTCGAGCTCGAACGCATCGGCGGCAATTCCTATCTGTCGATTGCGGGTTGGGCAACGCAGACACTGCGCGTCAACGATGTGCAGGGGCAACAGCCGGTCGCGCTGCCGATCATCGACTATCGCCAGCGGCTCGACGATCCGATTTTTGGCGGGCAGTTCGAGCTACAGCTGAACACGCTCGCGATCGGGCGCACCGCCGGGCAGGATACGCAGCGGGCCTTTGCCGGGGCGCAGTGGAATCTGCGCGGACTGACCCCGCTGGGGCAGGAAGTGACCTTGACCGCGCTGGTGCGCGGCGATGTCTATCACAGCGACGAAAATCCGTTGACCGCGATCCCCGGCTATCGCGGCAAGTCGGGATGGCAGGCGCGCGGCATTGCGGCGGTAGCCGCCGATATGCGCTGGCCCTTTATCGGCGAGTTCGCAGGGGGGACGCAGACGCTGACCCCGCGCATCCAGATCGTGGCGACGCCGCCGATCAAGAATATGGATATTCCGAACGAGGATTCGCGCGCCTTTGACCTTGAGGACAGCAATATCTTCGCGATCAACCGCTTCAACGGCCACGACCGGTTCGAGGATGGCGCGCGCGTCACCTATGGCGTCGAGTGGAATTACAGTCGGCCGGGGTTCAGCATCAACAGCATCGTCGGGCAAAGCTACCGCCTGACCGACAAGCCCAGCCTGTTTCCCGACGGCACGGGGTTGACCGACCGCACGTCGGACATCGTCGGGCGCACGACGATCGCCTACAGGGACTTCCTGCGCCTCACGCACCGTTTCCGGCTCGACAAGGACAATCTGGCGGTGCGCCGCAACGAGTTCGACGCAACGATCGGCAACCGGTCGACCTATGCCGTGATCGGCTATTCACGGCTCAATCGCGACATCTTGCTGCTCGGCGAGGATTTGCAGGACCGCGAGGAAGTGCGCGCGGGCGGGCGCGTCGCGGTGGCGCGCAACTGGTCGATCTTCGGATCGGCGATCGTCGACCTCACCAGTCGCAACGACGACCCGCTGGCGCAGGCCGACGGTTTCGAGCCGATCCGTCACCGGCTCGGTATCGCCTATGACGACGAATGCCTGTCGATCGCGCTGACCTGGCGCCGCGATTATGCCGACACGGGCGACGCGCGGCGTGGGAACAGCTTTTCATTCCGCGTGGCGTTCCGCAATCTGGGGTTCTGAGGTTTCATCTTCCCGCATTATCGTCATTCCGGCGAAGGCCGGGATGACGGATAAGCGATACCAGAAGGTCACCCCACCGCGCGGTCGCGGCCTTCCCAATAAGGCGCGCGCAGTTCGCGGCGGAGCACCTTGCCCGACGGATTGCGCGGCAGCGCGTCGATGAACTCGATGCTTTTGGGCACCTTGTACGCCGCGATGCGCTCGCGCGCCCAGGCGATGATCGCAGCGGGGTCGGGCGCCGTGCCCGCGGCGGGAACGACCAGCGCCTTCACCCCCTCGCCCCATTTGTCGTCGGGGACGCCGATCACCGCGACATCGGCAACGCCCGGACAGCCCATGATCGCGCTTTCGACCTCGGCCGGATAGACATTTTCGCCGCCCGACACGATCATGTCCTTGATCCGGTCGTGGACGTAATAAAAGCCGTCGGCGTCGCGGTAACCAACATCGCCGGTGTGGAGCCAGCCGCCTGCCAGCGTCTCCTCGGTCGCGCTCGCGCGGTTCCAATAGCCCTTCATCACGATGCCGCCGCGGATCGCGATCTCGCCGATCTCGCCGTCGCCAAGCTCCTTCCCCTCGCCATCGAGGATCGCCATTTCGACCCCCGGCCACGGCTGGCCGCAAGAGGTGAGCTTGCCGGGCAGGTCGTGCGCGGCGGGCGAAAGATAGGAGCCGCCGCCTGCCGACTCGGTCATCCCGTAAAATTGCACGAAATCGCAGCCGAAGGTCGCCCGCGCGCGGCGCAGCACATCTTCGGCGATCGGCGAGGCGCCGTAAGCGATCGACTTGAGCTGCGGATAGCCGCCCACACCCGCTGATGGATCGAGCAGCATCATCTGGATCATCGCGGGGGCAAGGAAGGCGTGCGCGACATCCTCCTCGCGCAGCATCCGCACTGCCTCGGCGGCGGTGAAATCCCTGACGAGCACGAGCCGTCCGCCCTGCGCCAGCCCCGAGAAGCTGACGTTGGTGCCCGCGACATGGAAGAGCGGCATGACGATCATCACCGTTTCATCCTCGCCATAAGCAAAACCGTCCACGCGCGTCGCCGCTTCCAGGAAGGTGCGATAATTGGCGTTGGTCAGCACGACGCCCTTCGGCAGTCCGGTGGTGCCACTGGTATAGAGCTGAAGCACATCGTCGGCGAGCTGCGGCGGATCGGCTGGCGGCGCATCGGATGCGTCGCCGAGCCACCTATCGAAGGGTTCAAACGCCGGATGTTCGCCATAAAGCGCGATCAGGCGGGGCGGCGCCGCCAGATCGGCCACGGCCGCGAGCGCGCAGTCGAAGAAATCCTCGCCGACGAAAAGCAGCTTCGGCCCGGCATCACCCAGGATGAAGGCAATCTCCGCGGGCGCGAGGCGGCAATTGATCGGCGCGAAGCAGGCGCGGGCGCGCGCGGTGCCGAAGAAAAGCGGATACCAGCTGTCGTGGTTCTTGGTGAGCGCCGACACGCGGTCGCCGGGCGCGATGCCCGCCGCGATCAGCGAATGGGCGACGCGGTTCGACGCCGCATCGAGCGCGGCGAAGCTTGTCTCGCGTGTTCCGAACTTCACCGCCGTCGCCTGCCCGCGCGCGCGCGCCTGCGCCGCCGGAATATCCGCCAGCGTCCGGATGGCCTCCAGGTCGATCATCTCGCTCTCCCGCGCCCTTCTCGGGCTGAATTAGATAGAATACTAAGCAAATATCCGGCCGGCCAGAAAATGCAGGGGGACCGGCCTTGTTCGATCGCCCCATATTGCCGACAACAATCGTCGGAAGCTACCCCGCCCGGCGGGCTGATCGTGCGATGAGCGCAGCGCCGAAGCAATGACGACTGTTATGCGCCGATGAAATCGGTCAGCAACGGCACCACCACCTCGGGTGCCTCGATAGTCGGCAGATGTCCGGTCCCCGCGATCACCTCCAGCCGCGCTCCCGGTATCGCCTCCAGCATCTCCTCGTGATGCGCGCGGCTGGTGATGCCGTCCTGCTCGCCCCGGATCAGCAGGGTCGGCACCGCGATCTCATGCAGGCGCGGGCGGCTGTCGATGCGCGCCATGATCGCGCGCTGCTGCGCAAGGAAGGTGTCGGCGCCGGTGTCGGCCGCCATTTCCCGCGCGATGGCGAGCAGGCGTTCGTCGCCGCGCTTTGCTTCGGGAAAGAGCATGGGGATGCGCTCCTCGACGACCTGATCGAACCGGCCGCTTTGCACCAGATCGATATAGCCCTGCCGCCGCGCGGTCTGCGCGGGCCCGTCGGCCGAGGCGAGCGTCGAAATGAGCGCGAGCTTCGCGACGCGTTCGGGCGCGCGGCGCATCACCTCGAACGCGACGAAGCCGCCCATGGCGTGCGCGACCAGTATGAATCTCGGCGGCGCCGTGTCGAGCAGGCGCTGTGCGAAGCCCGCTATCGTGTCGTCGCGCCGATTGTCGGCGACGATGACGTCGCGGTCGGGCCACGCATCGAGCAAGGGTTGCCAGACGGCATCGGTGAGCAGCTGGCCGGTGATGAGGACGATGGGGAGGGACATTCATTCAATCCTTAAACTTCGTCATTGCGAGCGAAGCCAACCAATCCAGAGGTGCGTAAACCGCCCTGGATTGCTTTGCTCCGCGCGCAACGACGGAGGAGAAATCATGTGACTCGGTGCAGCAGAGGTTCACCCGCCGCAAGCCGACGGCAATTTTCATGCGCCACCGTCAGGCTGCGCACGAGCGTTTCGGGGGTCAGCCAGGCGATATGCGGCGCGAGCACCGCGTTCGGCAGGCCGAGCAGCGGATTGCCGCGCGGCAGCGGCTCCTCGGCAAAGACGTCGAGGCCCGCACCGCGCAAATGGCCGGAGGTCAGCGCCTCGACCAATCGGTTTTCGTCGACGAGTTCGCCGCGCGCAGTGTTCACCAGCACTGCGCCGCGTTTCATTGCAAAGGGATCGACGCTGGCGCGCGTCTCGTCAGTCAGCGGGACGTGTAGCGAGACGATGTCGCTATCGGCGAGCAGGCGATCGAGCGGCAGAAAATCATACGGCACGTCGCGCGGACTGCGCGCGGTATAGACGACCTTCGCCCCTAGCGCCGCCAGCACCGGCGCGAGCCGCTGCGCCGAATGGCCGAAGCCGACGAGGCCGACGGTGCGCCCGGAGATTTCGCCCACGGCGTCGAGCTCGGACGGGTCGGCGGTCCACCCCTCCCCGGCGCGCGTTCGCGCATCGAAGAAACAGATACGGCGCAGCACCGCCATCATCAGCGACAGCGCCATTTCGGCGACCGCCTGGCTGTTGGTGCCGGGCATGTTGCACACCGCAACGCCAGCCCCACGCGCCGCATCGAGCGCGATGGTGTTGACCCCGACGCCGAGCTTCTGGATCAGTTTGAGCTTGGGCGCCGAGGCAATGAACTCCGGTGTAACGGGCGTAAGGACGTGGAGCAACGCGGTGATGTCGCTCGCAACATCGTCGAGCGGCGCCGCCTCGTCGACGTGAACGACGGTACCGGGGCCGAAGATCGTATCGACCGCCTCACGAAAACCGGGGCTGGGGCGCGCGTGCAGGACGATCATGCCGCGACCCGGCCGATCGACCCGGCGAAAGCCGAAAAGCCTGCAAACTCGGCGTCGGCGCCCATCGCTTCCTCGATCCGCAGCATTTCGTTCCATTTCGCCATGCGTTCGGATCGCGTGAAGCTGCCGACTTTCAACTGCCCGGCGTCCCAGCCGGTCGCGAGATGCGCGATGGTGACGTCCTCGCTCTCGCCCGAACGCGCCGAGACGATCGCACCCCAGCCGCGCGCCACCGCGGCGTCGAGCGCGGCCTTCGCTTCGGTCACCGTGCCGACCTGGTTCACCTTGATGAGCGCGGCATTGCACACCGCCGCTTCGGCCGCGCGTTCCACACGATCGGCATTGGTGACGAGCACGTCGTCGCCGATGATCTGCACCCGCTCGCCGATCGCCGCGGTGACCGCCGCCATCGTCGTCCAGTCGTCCTGCCCCGCGGGGTCTTCGATCGACAGGATCGGATAGCGTCCGGCCCATTCGACTATGCGCGCCGCCATGTCCTCGCCCGAAAGCTTCCCGTCGTCGAGCGCGAGCGTGTAGCCGCCCGCATCGCCGAGTTCGTTCGCGGCGATGTCGAGCGAAATGAACACCTCCTCACCCGCGCGGTGGCCGCTCGCTTCGATGGCCCTGGTCAGCGTGCCCAGCGCATCCTCGTTCGACGCAAAATTGGGCCACCAGCCCCCCTCGTCGGCGACGCCCGACAGCGGGCCTTTGGCTTCCATCAGTCTGCCGGCGGCGCGATAGACATCGCCCGTAATTTCGAGCGCGCGGCGGAAGCTGCCCGCCTTTGGGCACATCACCATGAAATCCTGCACATCGGTGCGCCGCCCGGCGTGCGCGCCGCCGCCGAAAATCTGGATTTCGGGGAGCGGGATGCGAACCTTGCGTCCGTCGGCGAGATAGCGCCACAGCGGCGCGCGCGCATCCGCTGCCGCGGCGTGAAGCACCGCCATCGACACCGCCACGACCGCGTTCGCGCCCAGCCGCGCCTTGTTCGGCGTGCCGTCGAGGTCGCACAAGACCTTGTCGATCGCTGCCTGATCGCGCGCGTCCAGGCCGGTGATCGCACCCGCAATCTCGGCGCCGATACCCGCGACCGCGCGGTTCACGCCAAAGCCGCCGAAGGCGTCGCCACCGTCGCGCAGGTCGATCGCCTCATGCGCGCCGCGCGAGGCGCCCGCCGGGGCGATGGCGCGCCCGGTCGCACCCGATTCGAGCGTGACTTCGGCCTCGACCGTCGGACGCCCGCGCGAATCCCAGAGCTGGCGGCCGGTCACGGAGGCGATACGCGACGTCATATTGATGTCCTTTTCCACTGCGCGACAAGCGCGTCGATGGGCAGCGGGGTGAGCAGCAGCGCGCGCGCCTGGTCGCGCACGATGCGCCTGTGGTCGGGGTCGGTGAGATAGGGTGCGGGCGACTTGCCCTCGACGCGCGCGAGGAGCAGCGCGGCGGTGAGTTTCCCGGCGCGAGGCAGCAGCCCGCCTGCCTCCTCCCAGTCGATGCCCGCCCGATAGGCCGCGACGAGCGCAGTCGCGGCTTCGGTTAGGCGGGCGTCGTCCAGCCACACGGTTTTCAAGAGCAGATGGGTGGTGCAGAAGGCAAGGTCGAACGCCGGATCGCCATAGACGGCGCATTCGGCGTCGAGAAAGACGGGACCGTCCTTGCCCACGAGAATATTCTTGGGGCTCACGTCGCCGTGGACAAGCGCGAGCTTGCGCGCGGCCAGATCGTCGGCGAGCGCGTAAAGCACGGATGCCGTTTCGGCGTCCTTCTGCGCCACATACAGCAGGAAGGGATCGATCCGCAGCGCACGAAACATCGCGTCGGTTGCGAAGGCATCCTTGTCGGCGGAGCTGTTCGCGGTGGCCGAATGCACGGCGGCGAGGCTGCGCCCCACCGCTGTCGCAAAGCCGGTATCGACGCGCCCCGCGATGAGTTCGTCCTTCCACACCGGCGCGCCCGGCAGGAACCGCATCGCAAAGCCATAGCCCGGCAGCTCGGCGAGCACTTCGGGGGCGATCGCCGGATCGACGCTGCGCGCGCGTTTGAGCCAGCGCACCTCGCTCTGCCCGCGCTCGACCGGCGCGTGCCATTCAGCGGCGACGCGCAATTGTTCGAGCGGGCGTTTGACGACGATCGGGCCGATCGGCGCTTCCACCTTCCACACGTCGCACGACACGCCGCCGGTGAGTGGCTCGAGCGCCACATCGCCCTCGCGCACCAGCCCGGCGGCGCGCAGCTCGTCGATGATATCGGCGTCCGCCGTCACGTCACAGCTTCTCCCGGATCCAAGCACCGACCAAGTCGGCGGCGCCCCGCCGCTCCTCGACCGAATCCTCGAAATAATGCGCGCCGGGGATCAGTTCGAGCCGTTTGTCGCTGCTGCCGAGGAAATCGAAGATTTTGCGCGCATCGCTCGGGAAGACGCCGGTGTCGGCGGTGCCCTGCACCACCAGCGCAGGGGTGTCGTGCTTCGCAAGGTGCGGCTGGCCCTGGCAGGGCGAGGTTTCGAGGCTCCACATGTTGAGCCAGGTCTTCAGCGTATTGGCGCGCCCGATGCTGGGCGTGCGGTTCGCGAGCGCCGGGTCGCCGCGATAGCACCAGTTGGGCTTGCGGTCCGACGGGTCGATCGCGGGATCGACGCAGCGAAGATCGCCCCAGCAGCGGAACATCGGAAAGATGCGATCGGGAATGCCGGCGGCATTGAGCCGCGCCAGTTCGGCCTTCGCCCAGTCGGTGATCCGCTGGTTGCGCGCGCGCTGCGCGGCGCGATATTTCGTAATGAAGGCGTCCGAATAGGGCGGGCCATTGTCGGGATTGAACGGGTCGAGTTCGGGATCGGTCAGCGTCGGATCATTCTCGTCGATCACCGACGCGTCCATCCAGTCGGTCAGCACTTCGGGGCGCCCCTGATGCGCGTTGAAGCTGATATAGAGGTCGCCCTTGATAAGCTCAGCCAGCGCGTCCTGCCCCGCGGCTGGCAGCCGGTCGGTCAGCGTCGGCGCGATCGCTTCGGCCTGATAGGCGCCCATCAGCGATCCGCCGCCCGAATTGCCGAGGATGACGATCGCCTCGACCCCCGCTTCCTCCTTCAGCCATTTCATGCCGACGCCGATGTCGAGCACCGCATGTTCGAGCAGGAACTGGTCCTCGAAACCGCGATAGCGCGTGTTCCAGCCGAGGAAACCGAAGCCCTGCCGCGCGAACCAGGGCGCGATATAATGTTCGGAGAAATCGACATTGTAGTGCGTCGCGATGATCGCGACCTTCGGCCGCTTGCCCGCCTCGGTCCAGTAGATGCCCTGGCACGGATGCCCGCCCGCCTGGATACGCGGCGCGGTCGGCGACACCCGCCCGATGAACTCTGCGTCCAGTCCCTCGATCCCGTTCGGGTCCACCATCATCGTCTCTCCTTATTGTATATTACCATCGTCATCCCGGACTTGATCCGGGATCCATTTTCTCGGCGCCGGTTGAATGGATCCCGGATCAAGTCCGGGATGACGAAAGCCGGGGACATCTCAGCGACTGACCTCGAAAGGCAGCGTATAGCCCTCCAGCCCCGAGCGGATCGCCTTCTTGTCGATCTTGCCCGTCGGCCCCAGCGGGATGTCGTCGACGAACAGCACATCGTCGGGCATCCACCATTTGGCGATCCGGCCGTCCAGATAGGCGCGAAGATCGTCCGCCGAGGCGCTCGCGCCGGGTTTGAGCTGGCACAGCAGGATCGGCCGCTCGTCCCATTTGGGATGCGCGACGCCGACGACCGCGGCGTTGACGACCGCGTCATGCCCCATCGCGATATTCTCGATCTCGATCGAACTGATCCACTCGCCGCCCGATTTCACGACATCCTTCGCGCGGTCGGTGATCTGCATATAGCCTTCGCCGTCGATCGTGCTGACGTCGCCGGTGTCGAAAAATCCCTCGGCGTCGAGCACGTCGTCGCCCTCGCCGCCATAATAGGCGGCGGCGATCGTCGGTCCTTTCACCATCAGCCGCCCCGGCGTCCTGCCGTCGTGCGGCACACGATTGCCCGCGTCATCGACCAGCTTCATCTCCAGCCCGCAAAGCAGCCGCCCTTGCTTCAGCTTGTACGCCATCTGCTCGGCGTCCGATTTGGCCGCGACCGACGCATTGGGCACCGACACGGTGCCGAGCGGCGAGGTTTCGGTCATGCCCCAGCCCTGGATGACGTCGACGCCATAATCGTCGCGGAAGGTGCGGATGATCGATTCGGGGCACGCCGATCCGCCGATCGTCACGCGCTCCAATGTCGTGAAGCCTTTGCCCTTTTCCTGCATATATTGCAGCAACATCTGCCACACGGTCGGCACCGCCGCCGAGTAAGTGACGCCCTCTTCCTCGATCAGATGATAGATGGATTCGCCATCCATCCGCTGGCCGGGCAGGACAAGTTTGGCGCCCACCGCGGGCGCCGAATAGACCACCCCCCACGCATTCGCGTGATACATCGGCACGACGAGCAGCACGGTGTCGCGCGCCGACAGCGCGAGCGCGTCGCGCTGCAAGGTCATCAGCGCGTGAATATAGTTGGAGCGGTGCGAATAGAGCACGCCCTTGGGATTGCCCGTCGTCCCGCTGGTGTAGCAGAGGCCGCACGCGGCATTTTCGTCGAACCCGCCCCAGGCATATTCGGCCGGCTGCCCCGCGATCCAGTCGTCGAAAGCGGTCGCGGCAAAGCTCGTCTGCGGCAATGATGCGGCGTCGCAGAAGAAGATCACTTTCTCGATCGACGGCACCTGCGGCAGCATTTGCTCGACGAGGTCAGCGGTCGCCGGGTCGGCGAGCAGCAGCCGGTCGCCCGCATGGTTCGCGATATAGGCAATCTGTTCGAGGAACAGCCGCGGATTGAGCGTATGCAGCACCGCCCCCATCCCCGCCGCGCCATACCAGGCGGCGAGGTGCCGCGCGCCGTTCCACGCCATCGTCGCGACACGGTCGCCCGGCTTGACACCCTCCGCAGCCAATGCGTTCGACACGCACTTCGCATCGGCATGGATATCGGCGTAGGTCGATCGGCTGACGCGACCCTCGGCATCGCGCGAGACGATTTCGCGCGCGCCATGCCACGCCGCCGCATGGTCGATGATCCGGTCGACCGTGAGCGGCACATTCTGCATCAAGCCATCCATGCGGTTCCTCTCCGTCATTCGCTAGATAGATAGTATACTAAGTATTTTATATTGGCAATGCCTGGCCTGTCTTGCCTCGTGCCGTCCGCTCCACTAGCGTGTGCGCGCCGACACGCCGTCGGCGGCGGGATCGTCCTTTCCATCCTATGCGCACCAACCAGTTGATCATCGCACTGTTTCAGCGTTTCTGCTGGCTCGACGAGGGGTTGCAGGCGCGGCTCCACGACCTCGGCTGGCCCGACGTCAGCCGGCCGCAGTCCATGGTGATGACCAATATCGTCAGCGGCATCGTTCGCCCGTCGGACATCGCCCGCAACCTCGGCGTGTCGCGGCAGGCGATCCACAGCACGATCAACCAGATGGTGAAGCTCGGCATCGTCCGGCTCGACGTCGACCCCGAAGACCGACGGCACATGATCGTTTCGCTCACCGAAACCGGCGCCCGGATGCGTAAGGATGCGCAGCGCGCGATGGATTCGCTGACCGCGCAGATCGCGGCGCGAATCGGTCAGGACCGGTTCGGCGCGCTGTTCGACGCGCTCGAAGCCGACTGGGGCGACAATATCGAGCGCGCCTCCAAGCGCTGATCGGGTGAGCAATCGCCGCCTGACGATTTGATGAAGATTACGCTCTAAGCCGACAGCGCTTTGGCGACCGCAATCAGCCGCGCCGCGGTTTGCTCAACGAGCGACGCGGGAAGCGCGTCTTTCAGGCTGCCGTCCTCGGCGAAGGCGGCGTGTGCGTTCGGCACCACCACCTGTTCGGGGATCACGATCATCTGCACCGTCGACAGGATCTGGCGCAGGTGCATCAACCCGCGCAGCCCGCCAAAGGGGCTGATCGACGCCGCCATGATCGCCGCCGCCTTGCCGCGATAGGCGGTCAGCGCGACCAGCCCCTCGTCGCCCGTCGGCCGCGACGCCCAGTCGATCGCATTTTTGAGCAGCGGCGGCAGCGAGCCATTATATTCGGGCGACACGAACAACAGGCCGTCCTGCTGGACGAACAGCGCCTTCAATCGCGCGGCGTCGGGGGGAAAGGCGGTTGCCTCGGTCGCCGCCGAATAGAGCGGCAGGTCGAAGGCGCCAAGGTCCACGCGCGTCACCCCCGCACCCTGCGCCTCGAGGCTGGCGGCGGCCAGTTCGGCGAGCGCGCGATTATAGGAGCCTTCGCGCGTGCTTCCGGCGACAACGGCGATACTGACCATCATTCCTCCCCCTCCCGCGACAAGATGGTTAGATTACTAACCTGTTTCCCGTCGCGAGGGCAAGGGGCGGATGCTCAGGCCTTGATTTCGGACAGCACCGCCAGCTTGCGCGTTTCCTCGGCCAGATTGTCGATCACGCGGCGCATCAGCGCCTGGAGCATTTCGACCTCCGCATCGGTCATGCCCTTGGTCGCGATCTCGTGGATTTCGGCATTCATCGGCGCGAGGATGAGTTCGAGCTTCCTGGCGTGCGGGGTCAGATAGATGAAGGTCTTGCGCCGGTCCTCGGCGGTCTTCTTGCGGGTAATCAGTCCCGCCTTTTCCAGCCCCTTGAGCGCAACCACCGTGGTCGGTTCGCGCATTCCCACCCGCTCGCTCAGCTCGCGCTGGGTAATCCCGTCCTCGCGCCACAACTGGCGCAGGAAACGCCACTGACCGGCCGAAACATCGTGCGTCAGCGTGCGCCGCTCCAGCAGCCGCGAAAAGGAACGAAAGACGACGCGCGCGAGATAGCCGATGCTGTTTTCGGGATCGGTATAATATTCGGCCGGATGCCGGTACGCCTGTTTGCTCTTCGCCAACTTCCTGCTCCCCTGCCGCGGACCCGGACGCCGGGCGCCCTTCCGCTCGATTTCCAATTCTTAGGGCGCGGCGATTCGCGCGGCAACTCCCTTCGTCGCCGCCTGGCGCGCGATAAGGTTGGACAAGCGCCGCCGATCCACTTACTTAGTAATCTAAGATATAGTGGAGGCGAGGTGCAGACATTTGTTCGGGTGAAGGCGGTGGCGGCGCCATTGCCGATCGCCAATATCGACACCGACATGATCATTCCCGCGCTTTACATGAAGGCGCTGACGCGGACGGGGCTGGGTCGGCATCTGTTCCGCGAGCTGCGCTATGACGCGAACGGCCAGGAGCGCGCAGACTTCATCCTCAATCGCCCGCCCTGCCGCGATGCGCAGATATTGATCGCAGACCGCAATTTCGGATGCGGCTCGTCGCGCGAACATGCGGTGTGGGCGCTGGTCGACTTCGGCATCCGCTGCGTCATCGCGCCGAGTTTCGGCGATATTTTCGCGGGCAATGCGCGCAAGAGCGGGCTGCTGCTGATCCGCCTGCCCGACCCAATATGCGCCGCGTTGCGCCACGAGGTTGAAGCCACCGATTATGCGCCGGTCGAGGTCGATCTCGAAGCCCGGCAGATCCGCCTCGCTTCCGGCCAGTCGATCGGCTTTGCCGTCGACGCGGGCGACCGGCGCATATTGATGGAAGGCCTCGACGACATCGAGCGCACGATGCGCCACGCCGACGCCATCGCGCGCTTCGAGGCGGAGCATCGGCGCGCCATCGATCCCATGTGAATCGTCATTCCGGCGAAGGCCGGAATCTCGCCGGTGCGTAAAAAAGCAAGGACGAGATTCCGGCCTTCGCCGGAATGACGATATAAGAGAAACCGGTCATGGCCCCGCCAGCATATCGGGCGAGGCGATGGCGCCCGCGATGGCGCTGGCCGCGGCCAGCGCCGGGCTCATCAGGTGCGTCCGCCCGCCGCGCCCCTGCCTATTTTCAAAATTGCGGTTCGACGTCGCGGCGCAACGTTCGCCGGGCGCAAGCCGGTCGGCATTCATGCCGACGCACATCGAACAGCCGGGTTCGCGCCAGTCGAACCCCGCGTCGCGCAATGTGGCGGCGATGCCCTCGGCCTCCGCCTGCCGCTTGACCAGCCCCGATCCGGGGACGACCATCGCGTGAACGTGCGGCGCGACGCGGCGGCCGCGCACCACCGCCGCAGCAGCGCGCAGATCCTCGATCCGGCTGTTCGTGCAGCTGCCGATAAACACCCGGTCGAGCCGCTGTCCGGCGATGGGGCTTCCCGGTTCTAGGTCCATATAGGTCAGCGCGCGCGCCGCCGCCGCGCGGGCGTCGGCGCTGCCGAGCGCCGCCGGGTCGGGGACGCGCCCGTCGATCGGCACGACCTGCGACGGATTGGTGCCCCAGCTCACCATTGGCCGGACGTCGCGCGCGTCGATCCGCATTTCGCGATCGAACATGGCGTCCTTGTCGCTCGCGAGCGCCTGCCAGCGCGCGACCGCCGCGTCCCATGCCGCGCCATCGGGTGCCGCCGGGCGGCCCTTCAGATAGGCGAACGTCGTGGCGTCGGGCGCGATCAGGCCGGCGCGCGCGCCCATTTCGATGCTGAGATTGCACAGCGTCATGCGCCCCTCCATCGACAGCGCGCGCACCGCCGCGCCCGCATATTCGATGACATGCCCGCCCGCTCCATCGACGCCGATCGTTCCGAGCAGGTGAAGCGCCAGATCCTTGGCCTGAACGTGCGGCGCCAGCGCGCCCTCGACGGTCACGCGCATGTTGCGCGCGCGGCGCTGACGGATCGTCTGCGTCGCGAGCACATGCTCGACCTCCGACGTCCCGATACCGAAAGCGAGCGCGCCGAAGGCGCCGTGGGTCGAGGTGTGGCTGTCGCCGCAAACGATCGTCATCCCCGGCTGCGATCGTCCCTGTTCCGGGCCGACGACATGAACGATGCCGCCGCGCGGATCGCCCATCGGGACATTTTCGATGCCGAAGCGCCGCGTATTGGCGACCAGCGCCTCCAGTTGCGCGCGCGCTTCGGCGTCGGCGACGCCCGCCGGGCCGAGCGCCTGGCCCACGGTCGGCACATTATGATCGGACAGCGCGAGCGCGCGTTCGGGGCGCCGCACCGCGCGCCCGGCCGCATCCAATCCCGCAAAGGCCTGCGGCGAAGTGACCTCGTGCAGCAGGTGGAGGTCGATATAGAGCAACGTCTCGCCATCATCCTCGGCGACGGCATGCGCATCCCATATCTTGTCGTACAGCGTGCGGGGCAAGGCCATGGCGCGCGTCAGATCCGCCCGAGCGTCTCGCGCCGCGGGCCGAGATAGCCGAAGAGATAGGCCGCGACCTTGCGCATCTGAATCTCCTCGGCCCCTTCGGTGATGCGATAGCGGCGGTGGTGGCGATAGATATGCTCGAAGGGCTTGTGCCGCGAATATCCGATGCCGCCATGGACCTGCATCGCGCGGTCGGCGGCTTCGCAGACGAGGCGGTTCGCCCAGTAATTGCACATGCTGACCTTGTCCGACAGCGTGCGCTCGATCTCCTTGTGCGGGGTGTTGTCCATGTCCCAGGCGGTCTTGCGGATCAGCAGGCGCAGCATTTCGGCCTGCGTCGCCAGCTCGACGAGCGGGAACTGGATCGCCTGATTTCGGGCGAGCGCTTCGCCGAAAGGCTTGCGTGTCCGCGCGTATCGAACGCTCTCCTCGATACAATAGACCGCGGCGCCCAGCGAGCTCGCCGCCTGACGGATGCGGTTCTGGTGAACGAAGCTCTGCGCGATCGACAGGCCGCCGCCTTCCGGCCCCAGCCGCGCGCTGTCGGGCACCCACACATCGGTGAAGCTGACGCGCGGATGGTCGGTCGGCATGTTGAAGGTCCAGAGATATTCCTCGATTCTGAGCCCCGGCGACGGATTGGGAACGAGCAGGCAGGTGATCCCCCGTGCATCGCCGTCCGCGCCGCTCGTCCGGCAAAAGGTCGCGCAATGCGTCGCGACGTGCATCCCCGTCGTCCACATCTTCGCCCCGTTGATGCGCCAGCCGTCGACGCCGTCACGGGCTTCGCGCACCGCGCGCGTTTCCATATGCGTCGCGTCGCTGCCATGGTCGGGTTCGGTCAGGCCAAAGGCAGTGCGGCGCTTGCCCTCGAAGCCGCCGAGGATGAACTCGGCCTTCTGCTCCTCGCTCGTCGCAAACTGCTCGAACATTTCGACAAAGGGGAAATTGCCGACGATGCTGTGCTCGTTCTGCAAGTCGTTGTGCAGCCCCAGCCCCTTGGCGGCGAAATGTTCGCGGATCACCGCCATCCAGAGATTCGATCCGTCCCTGCCGCCATATTTCTTCGGCGCCGAAAAGCGCCAATGCCCCGCGGCATCGGCGCGGCGCGTCGCCTCTTTCAGCAGCGCCTCCCATTCGGGCCGCGGCAGGCCCTGATTGTCCCAGTCGGTGCGCGCATGTTCGCGGCGATGGTCGAAAAAGCGGATATTGTCGTCGGCTTGCTCGAGCGGCCTGATCTCGGCATCGATGAACGCGTCGAGTTCGTCCAGATAGGCCTGCAAATCGGCCGGAACCGCAAAATCCATCGTCTCTCTCCCTTATTCTTTATCAGCGCCCCATTCGGCGCGCGCCGCCGCGAGCGCGGCATATTTCGGGCTGTCGACCGCGCATTTGTCGAGCACCGCGCGGCGCAGATTTGCAAGCAAGACGGGCCGCGCGAGCGTCGCGGCGCCCGACAGCAGCTCATCCGCCAGCGCCTTGTCCTCGGCGCGCGTTCCGGCGTCGAGGTCGCGCAGCACGATGCCGAGCGCGTTCATTGCCACCACCGCCTCGAACTTGGCATGGCCCGCGGCGTGCGGCTTGATCGCGCCTTCGATCCAGTCGCGCACCGCCTGCACCATCTCGCGGTTCGTCGGCTCGCCCGTCGGGGCGGGCGCGGCGGGCGGCGATGGCGGAAGCGGGCGGGCGCGCTCGGCTTCGGGCGCCTCCATCTCCAGCAGTCGCACGAGGTCGAGTTCCTGTTCGGCGGTGCGTCGCCCGACGACGACGCGCTCGACCGTCCGGTCGGCGCCGCTGCGCCACGCCTCACCCATCTGAAGGCAGCCCAGCGCCCACCAGAGCGTGCGATAGACCAGCCAGAAACGGAAGCGCTCGCGGTCGACGGGGCGGCCGCCCGCGGCTTCATAGGCCGCGAAAAAATCGTCGAGGCTGCCAAGTCCGAAGGCGGGCCGGTCGAGCTGGCCGAACCGCCACACGCTCATGCAGCCGAACGCCAGATCCTCGTGCGCATCGCCGCGATGCGCCAGCTCCCAGTCGAGCACCGCGGCAAGTCCGTCCGCATCGACCATGATATTGCCCATGCGATAATCGCCGTGGACAAGCACCGGATCGGCGGGCGCGGGCAGATGCTCCTCGCACCATTTGATCGCCAGCGCGATCACCGGCCGGTCGCCGCCATGGTCCAGGAAGCGCGCCCGGAGCGCCGCGAGCGCCTCGCCAGTGTCCATGTGCGGGATCGCCGCTGGGATCGTGTCGAGCGGAATGGCGTGGATATGCGCCAGTTCGCGCCCCAGATCGGCGAGCAACGACGGCGGCGGGTCGGCAAGGATCGTCGCGGGCGCCACCTCCGCCAGCACGCGGCGCATGACATAGCCGGAACCCAGACCGTCGGCGTCGCCCAGCACGCCGACCACCTCGGGAGCTTTCACCCCGCCCGCGCGCGCGGCGATGACCAGCGCCGCCTCGTCCGCATGGCCAAAGGGACGGTCGGCCATATAGGCCGCCGACGGCGCGCGCCGCAGGACATAGGGCGCGGTGCGGCCGCCAGCGACCCACTCAAAGGCCCAGCTTTCCATATTGGCGCCGCCCGACAGGCGCGAAAGCGCGGAAACTTCACCCTTCCCCGCAAATCGCCACATTGCTGCCGCCAGCCGCTCCGCAAAGTCGCTCATGCCTGCATCCCGCAACCCATGCGGTCAAACCATTCGGATAATCCCGGCATTTGCAATCCCCGACGGGCCGAGCCTGTCGCTTTCGACAGGTCGATCCTATTACTTAGTATTCTAATTATATAGAATGAACGAAGCTCAGGCAAGGCCCGTCAAGCCGCCGCCTTGCCGTCAGGGCGCGGGTTCAGCAACGGCATCGTCCTTCGCCCCCGTCGCCGCGCCGATCGACGACACCATGATCAGCCCGATCGCCAGCCATTGTGCGGCCGACAGGATCTCACCCAGCATCAGCACACCGATCAACGCCCCGACCGCGGGCTCGGCGCTGAGCAGCGTGCCGAAGCTGCTGGGTTGCAAACGGCGCAGCGCGACCATTTCAAAGCCATAGGGAATGGCGCTCGATACCAGCCCGACCGCGAGGCCAAGCGCCAGAATCTCCGGCTGGAGCAGCGCCGTCCCCGCCGCGACGATCCCGACTGGCGCAGCCAGCACCGCCGCGACGACCGTGCCGGCCGCGGCGGCGGCGGGGCCATGCTCCACGCCCGCGCGCTTGCCGAGCAGGATATAGGCCGCCCAGCAGACGCCCGCGACCAGCGCGAGCGCGACGCCGCGCCAGTCGAGCGCGGCGACGCCTGCGCGCAATGGCAGCAGAAGCAGCAGCCCCGCCACCGCGATCGCAATCCACAGGAGATCCCGGCGTCGGCGCGAGGTGAACACCGCCACCCCCAAAGGCCCGATGAACTCGATCGCGATCGCGATGCCCAGCGGGATATAGGCCAGCGCATGATAGAAGCTGAGGTTCATCAGTCCGAGAACGGCGCCATAGACGAGGACCGACCGCCAGCCACCGCGAAGATCGAGCCGCCACGGCCGCAGCACGATCGACAGGAGGAGCGCACCGAAGATCAGCCGCAGCGCGGTCGCGCCCGCGGGACCGACGAGCGGGAAAAGGCTCTTGGCGAGCGCCGCGCCGCCGGTCACCGACACCAGCCCGATGAACAGGGCACCGAGCGCGAGCAGGTCGACGCGACCCGGCGATGTGGGGGTGGCTGGAGAGATTGTCATGCCGCTCGCTGTCGTTGCCGAGCGTCTGGTTAGGCGGTCTCGCGGCGTGAAGGAAGCACCCAATCTGCAAAACGCGAAGGATGCCGAAAGAAGCCCGGCACGGGACCGGAGCGCTACCGCGCACGAATATGGGCCTTATTCGATTGAGCGATCACCGGCGCGCGCGGCCGTGCCGATGCGCGGCGGCCGACCTTTGCCCGAAGCTTTGCCGATTGACCTGGCAGGGGCAGCAGGACTCGAACCCGCGACCCTCGGTTTTGGAGACCGATGCTCTACCAACTGAGCTATACCCCTAGGCCGGAGTGCGCCCCTAGCCCGATTGGCGAAGCGGGGCAAGGGGGATGACGCGGGCATGACGGCTTGCGCGCGCGGGCGGGGCTGATATGCGCTTGGGCCCCATGACCGCCGCCCCTTCCCTTGCCCAGCCCGCTGACCAGCCGCAACATTATCTTGGGGGAATCGCGCTGCGGCTGCTCGCGATGGTCAGCCTTTCGCTGATGTTCGTGCTCGTCAAATATGTCGATGCCGCGGGCGTGCATATCGTCGAAAGCCTGTTCTGGCGGCAGGCGCTTGTTCTGCCCTTCCTGCTCGCCTGGGTGATGGCGACGAACGGGCTCGCGTCGCTCAGGACGCGGCGGATCGGCGCGCACATGCGGCGCATGATCATGGGGCTGACGGGCATGGCGTGCAATTTCGGCGGAATGATCCTGCTGCCGATGGCCGAGGCGACGACGATCAGCCTGTCGGTGCCGATCTTTGCCGTCATCTTCGCTGCGCTGCTGCTCGGCGAGGCGACCGGATGGCAAAGATGGGGGGCGGTGATCGTCGGCTTTGTCGGCGTACTGCTCGTGCTCGACCCCCTCGCGAGTTTCGCAGGCGGCTTCGGCGGTGACCATGGCCTCGGCACCCTCGTCGCGGTCGGCGGCGCGATCATGACCGCGCTCATAACCATCGCCGTGCGCGACCTCGGCCGCACCGAAAATGCCGCGACGATCGTTTTCTGGTTCAGCCTGCTGTCGATGATCCCGCTCGGCCTCGCGCTGCCCTTTGTCATTACGCCGCACGACGCGCGCGAATGGCTGCTGCTGATCGGACTCGGCTTCCTCGGCGCAGTCGTGCAGATGGCGCTGACCGGCGCGCTGCGCCTTGCTCCCGTGTCGGTTGTGATCCCGATGGACTATTCCAGCCTGCTCTGGTCGATCGCCGCGGGCTGGTGGTTCTTCGGCACGCTACCCGCCGACACGACCTGGATCGGTGCGCCGCTGATCGTCGCATCGGGGCTGTTCATCGCCTGGCGCGAGCATCGCCGCCATATCGAGCGTCCGAAGGAGGTTGCCGCATGACGCCACCCACATTGTATCACTGCCCCGATGCCCGCTCGCTGCGCTGCCTGTGGGCGGTCGAAGAGGCGGCGATCGACGTCGACCTCAAGCTGCTGCGGTTTCCGCCACGCGCGTTCGAGCCCGATTATCGCGCGGTGAACCCGTTGATGACCGTGCCCGGCTGGGTGGAAGATGGTCGGCTGATGACCGAATCGGCGGCGATCTGCGAACGCATCGCCGAGGGGACGCCGCTCGAGGTGCGCCGCGACGAAGCCGATTACTGGGATTATCGCAACTGGCTGCACCGCAGCGACGCGACGCTGACCTTCCCGCTCGCGATCATGATCCGCTACACGCGCGTCGAACCCGAGGAGCGGCGACTGGCCCAGGCCGTCGAGGACTATAAGGCGTTTTTCGGCGGGCGCGCCAAAAGCATCGAGGCGGCGCTCGCCGACGGGCGCGAATGGCTCGTCGCGGGGCGCTTCACCATCGCCGACATTGCGATCGGCTATGCCGCCTTTCTTGCGACGACGCTGGGCGCCGACGATGTGCTGGGCGGGGCGACCAAAGCATGGCTTGGGCGCTGCATGGCGCGCGATGGGTTCCGACGCGCACGCGCGCGTCAGGCGGCCACCTGACGAAAAGGGCTCCACCCTTGCGGATGAAGCCCTTCGTGCCCCCCGCGCATGGCAATGCCAACGAGGAAAACGCACCGGCCCTTCGGGGGTATGGGTCGCGTGAAAGGCCGTATGTCGGGCCGATGTTATGCGGCGACCGCAGGGCTGGCTTTCATATTCTCACGAAGCGGCGCGTCGGGCACGACTGGTATGGTTCGGCCGCTTTGGGGTGGGGAGGGGACGTTCGCCATATTGTTGTACCCCGGCAAAAGCCGGGGTCCAGGGCGCCCAGGAGCGGGCGTTGGCTCATCCCGCTCTGGACCCCGGCTTTCGCCGGGGTACGGCAACGATCGGTCAAAAACCGCCCCCTCTGCCACCCCTCAATTCACCATCCGCTCATAGCCTTCCCAATAGGGCGCGCGCAGATCCTTGCGCAAAATCTTGCCGCTGGCGTTGCGCGGCAACGCGTCGATCACATCGACGCTGCGCGGGCATTTGAAGGGCGCGATGCGCTCGCGCGCCCAGGCGATGATGTCGGCTTCGTCGATGCTGGCGCCTGGCTTGGCGACGACAACCGCCTTTACCGTCTCGCCCCATTTCGCGTCGGGAATGCCGATGACCGCGACCTCCTGCACCGCGGGGTGGCCGAAGATCGCGCTTTCGACCTCGGCCGGATAGACATTTTCGCCGCCGGTGATGATCATGTCCTTCATCCGGTCGTGGATATACAGATAGCCGTCCTCGTCGAGATAACCGGCGTCGCCGGTGCGGATCCAGCCGTCATCGGTCAGCGTCCGCGCGGTGGCGTCGGGCAGGTTCCAATAGCCCAGCATATTGTTCGACGAGCGGGTGACGACCTCACCCACTTCGCCCGTCGGCACGGGATTGCCGTCGGCGTCGACGATGCGGATCTCGACGCCGGGCAGCGCCTTGCCCGCCGAGCGCATCCTTTTGTTGCCCGCCGGATCATGGTCCTCGGGCGGCAGCATCGAGATGGTGCCGGTGGTTTCGGTCATGCCATAGGCCTGGATGAACTGCGCGCCGAACATCTGGATGCACTGGCGCAGCAGTTCGAGCGGGATCGGCGCGGCGCCATAGAGAATATATTTGAGGCGGCTGAAATCGACGCTGGCGCAGCGCGGATGCATCAGCAGCATCTGGAGCGCCGCGGGCACCATGAAGAATCGCGTCACGCCATATTGCTCGACCGCGTCGAACACGCCGTCGGGGTTGAACTCGGCAAGGACGATCCCCGGAAGCCCCGCCGCGAGCGCCATGATGCCGAGCCCGGTGCCGCCGATATGCGCGCAGGGCATCGCCACCAGCACCGCCTCGTCATCGTCCCATTTGGTATAGGGCATGTCGAGCGTGCTCGAATGTTTGCGCAGCGCGAACAGGTTGCGGTTGGAAAGCACCGCGCCCTTGGGGTTGCCCGTGGTGCCCGACGTATAAAGCTGGAGCACGGCGTCGTCGACCGCAGAGGGCTCGAAGGGCGCACGCTCGGCGCCCTCAATCATCGCCCAGGCATCCGCCGCACCGACAATCTTCGGATCGTTCCGGAGCTTGTCGGCGAGCTGATCGGCAAGCCCGTCGAAACCCGGCCCGGCGAAGACCATCTTCGCCTGCGTATCGTTGACGATGAACGCCCACTCGGCGGGCGACAGGCGCCAGCCGATCGGCGCCATCACGATGCCCGCGCGCGCGGCACCATAGAAGAGGGTAAAATAAAGGTCGCTGTTCTTGCCGATCCACGCGATGCGGTCGCCCTTTTTCAGCCCCGCCGCGATCAGCGCGGACGCGGCGCGCGCGGTCAGGTCGTCGAGCTGGGCATAGCTGTAGACACGATCCTCTTCGCGCATCGCGACGCGCTCGGGGCGCTCGGCGGCCCAATGGGTCAGGAACTCGTCGAATGTGAACAGGTCCGAAACGTCCCGGCCCATCGCCTCTCTCTCCTCGAATCGCGTCTTTTGCGCGCAGTTGGTGAGAAGGCTAACGGTTCCGCCCGCAAGGTAAAGCGTCGATCCCCTACCCTGTCAGGTCCGTCAGGTGCGGCGGAACAGCAGCATCAGATTATTCGCGGGCATCGCGCGGCGTTCGGCGAAAGCCAGTCCGGCGGCGGCGGCGGCCGCCTTGACCGCATCGGTGTCGCGCAGCCCCCACGCCGGATCGCGCGCGCGCAGATTGGCGTCAAAGTCGAGGTTGCTCGCCGCGGTCGGCACGCCCGGCTCGACAAAGGCGCCGTAAAGGATCAGCGGCGCGCCGGGTGCAAGCAGCCGCGCCGCGCCCGCGAACAGGCCGAGCGTCGCGTTCCACGGGCTGATATGCACCATGTTGATGCAGAGGATCGCGTCGGCGTGGCCCGTCGGCCAGTCGGGCGCCGCCGCATCGAGCGCGAGCGGCGGCGCGAGGTTGGCGAGCCCCGCCTCGGCGCGCCAGGCGGCGATCGAGGTCAGCCCGGCGGGGTCGGGGTCGCTCGGCTGCCAGTCGAGGTGCGGAAAGGCGGCGGCGAAATGAACCGCATGTTCGCCCGACCCGCTGGCGACCTCCAGCACCGTGCCCGACGCGGGCAGCCAGTCGGCGAGCACCGCGGTTATCGCGTCGCGGTTGCGCAAGGTCGCCGGCGCGTGGCGCTTGTCCGCCGCGCCGCCGTCACCCGGCATCCACGGCTGCGGCGTCACTTCGCCTTTGCCTGTGCCCGCGCGCGGCGTTCGCGGACGATCAGCCATGCGAACAGTCCAACCGGCCCGACGAGCAAGGTCAGCAGCAAAAAGGGGAATTGCGCGATGCGGCTGAATCCCTTTTGATCGGCGTCGCGCGCGATCCACATGCCGGTGAACAGGTCGAAGGCAAGATAATGGATCCAGCCGAGCGTCGCGCCGCCGGGGCTGTCGAACAGCGCCATCACGCCCTTCAGCGTCGTGAAGTCGCCGCCGCCCGGCCCGCCGGGGTCGATGCCGCCGGTGAGGAAGCCGACGATCAGCACGGTGTAGGTGAGGCAGAGCAGCGCCACGCCGAGATAGAGGATGAGCGCGAGCGTCTTCGGCCCGCGCGGCAGGAAGGCGAGCGCAATCCACGCCGCGATGGCCCAATAATTCGCCAGCAGAAACAGGCTGTCCCAGCTCATTCTACCCTCCCCTTTATCCGTCAGTCCGGCCTTCGCAGGGATGACGGCGGATTACAGATCGCCTTCCCACGCCAGCACCGGCTTCCGCGCCGCCGCCGTTTCGTCGAGCCGCGCGCGCGGGGCGAAATGCGGCGCCGACTTGAGCGCCGGATCGCCGTTCTTCGCGCGCATCGCGATGCTGCGCAGCGCGCCGATGAATTGGTCGAGCGCCGCCTTGCTTTCCGTCTCGGTCGGCTCGATCAGCATCGCGCCATGGACGACGAGCGGGAAATAGACCGTCATCGGATGATAACCTTCGTCGATCAGCCCCTTGGCGATGTCGAGCGTCGAAAAGCCCTCGGCCAGCCCCTTGTCGCTGAACAGCGCCTCGTGCATGCACGGACCCGACGCCGCAAATGGCGCGTCGAGCACATCCTCCAGGCTGCGCAGCACATAATTGGCGTTGAGCACCGCATCCTCGGCGACCTGCTTCAGCCCGTCGGCGCCGTGGCTCAAAATATAGGCGAGCGCGCGGGTGAACATACCCATCTGACCATGGAATGCCGTCATGCGGCCGAAGGTCGCGGGATGCTCCTCGGCGGCATTTTCCTCCTCGATCAGCTTGTAGGTGCCGTCGGCATAGCGCGCGACGAAAGGCAGCGGACCATAGGGCGCGAGCGCCTCCGACAGCACGACCGGGCCCGAACCCGGCCCGCCGCCGCCGTGCGGGGTCGAAAAGGTCTTGTGCAAATTGATGTGCATCGCGTCGATGCCCAGGTCGCCGGGGCGCACGCGGCCGACGATCGCGTTGAAATTGGCGCCGTCGCAATAGACATAGCCGCCCGCGGCGTGGACCGCGTCCGAAATCGCCTTCATGTCGCGCTCGAACAGGCCGCAGGTGTTGGGGTTGGTGATCATCACCCCCGCGACGTCGGGGCCGAGCCGCGCCTTCAGCGCCTCCAGGTCGACGCGGCCTTCCTTGGTCGCCGGAATATCCTCGACGGTGAAGCCCGCAAAGGCGGCGGTCGCGGGGTTGGTGCCGTGCGCGCTTTCGGGGACGAGCAACACACGCCGATCCTCGCCGCGCGCTTCGAGCGCCGCCTTGATGCACAATATGCCGCACAGCTCGCCATGCGCGCCGGCCTTGGGCGACATGGCGACGCCATACATGCCGGTCAGGTCGATCAGCCAGAAGGCGAGCTCGTTGATGACGGCGAGCGCGCCCTGCACCGTTTCCTGCGGTTGCAGCGGGTGGACGTCGGCGAAGCCCGGCATGCGCGCGACCTTTTCATTGAGGCGCGGGTTGTGCTTCATCGTGCAGCTGCCGAGCGGGAAGAGGCCGAGGTCGATCGCGTAATTCTGGCGCGACAGGCGCGTGTAATGGCGCACCGTTTCGGACTCGCTGAGCCCCGGCAGGCCGATGGGATCGCTGCGCATCAGCGAACCAAGGTCGGCCGCTGGTGCCTGCTCATCGAAATCGACGCCGGTGGTTTCGGTCGAACCAATCTCGAAGATCAGCGGTTCCTCGAGCATCAGCGCGCGGTTGCCGGTGAAAGTGACATTGTCGTCGGCGCCGACCGCGGCGGTCATTTCGGGGCGCCAGCCGGCGGGGTTGAGCGCGGTCATGCCAGCACCTCCTTCAGCGCCGCGGCAAAGGCGGCAATATCTTCCTCGGTCACGGTTTCTGTCACCGCGACCACCAGCCCGTTCGCCAGGCCATCATTGTCGGGATAGAGGCGGCCGAGCGACACGCCGCCGAGGATGTCCATTTCCGCGAGTTTGTGGACCACGGGCCGCGCCGCGACGGGCAGCAGCAGCGTGAACTCGTTGAAGAAGCTGTCGTTCAGCACCGACACGCCGGGAACCTTGGCCAGCTCGGCGGCAGCGCCCTTCGCGCGGCCATGGTTGATCGCCGCGAGATGGCGCAGCCCGGCTTCGCCGAGCAAGGTCATATGGATGCTGAAAGCCAGAGCACAAAGCCCGGAATTGGTGCAGATATTGCTCGTCGCTTTCTCGCGCCGGATATGCTGTTCGCGCGTCGAAAGCGTCAGCACGAAACCCCGCTTGCCATTGGCATCGACCGTTTCGCCGCACAGGCGCCCCGGCATCTGGCGGACATATTTGCTCTTGCACGCGAAGAGGCCGACATAGGGCCCGCCGAATTGCAGGCCGACGCCGAGCGATTGCCCTTCGCCCACCACGATGTCGGCGCCCATCTCGCCCGGCGACTTGATGAGGCCAAGCGCGACGGGTTCGGTGACGACCGCGATCAGCAGCGCGCCCGCGGCCTGGCATGCTTCGGCAAGCGTCGTCATGTCGTCGATGCGGCCGAGGATGTCGGGATATTGGACAACGACGCAACTCGTCTCCTCGTCGACCGCCCCGGCGAGCGCCACCCAGTCGGTCCCCGCCTCCAGCGCCGGGTCGCCGTCGACGAGCATGTCGCGCGTATATTTCGCCATCGTGCGCGCGACGCTGCGATAATGGGGGTGCAGGCCGGTCGAAAGCAAAGCCTTGCTGCGCCTGGTGATGCGGCGCGCCATCACGATCGCTTCCCAGCAGGCGGTCGAGCCATCGTACATCGACGCATTGGCGACGTCGGCGCCGAACAGCCGCGCGACCTGGCTCTGGAACTCGAAGAGCATCTGGAGCGTGCCCTGCGCGATTTCGGGCTGATAGGGGGTATAGGCGGTCAAAAACTCGCCGCGCTGGATCAGATGATCGACGCTGGCGGGCACATGGTGGCGATAGGCGCCCGCGCCAAGGAAGAAGGGCCCATCGCCCGCGGCACGGTTGCGGCGCGCGAGCGCGCCCATATGGCGTTCGACCGCAAGCTCGCTCGCGCGCATCGGCAAGCCGGCGATCGGCCCGTCGAGCCGCGCCTCGACGGGGACATCGGCGAACAGCTCGTCGATCGACGACGCGCCGATGACGCCGAGCATCGCCGCGCGGTCATCGGGGGTGAGCGGGAGATAACGCATGAACTACTCCACAGAAGGGGCTGGATGGACGGAATAAAGCTGCGCCGTGTCGGCAAGCGCGCCGGCAAAGACCATCGGCCCCGCATGGGTCGTGCGCACCCACGGGGCGAGCCAGATGCGGAAGCCGGCGTCGCGGACGCGATGGCAAAAGGAATAATCGTCCGACAGCAACGCCCGACTTTCGGGGTCGATGAAGGGAAAGAAAAATGCGGGCGCGACGTCGCCGACGCCATGCGCCTGCTGTTCGGCAGGATCGGGCCGGAACACCAGATCGGGGAATCGCGAGCGCATCGTTTCGAGCACCCCGCGCCGGATCATCATCATCGCCGTGCCGAGCCGCGATAGCTCGACGAGGTCGGTCATCCTGAAGCTCTGCGCAGGATCGAGGAAATGCAGCGCGAACTCGCCCGCAAAGCGCGCAAGCTCCGCGGGATTATCCTTGGCAATCCCAAGCTCTGCCGCGCGCGCGACGTTGCGCCAGTTGATCATGCGCCGCGGATAGGCCGCGCCGAGCACCCCGACTTCGGCGCGTGCATCCATCGCGCGCACCATCGAAAACACGTCGTCCGCCGAAAAATCCATGTCGGCGTCGACGAACAGCAGGTGCGTGCAGTCGCTGCCGAGGAACATGGCGGTCAGCAGGTTGCGCGCGCGCGTGATCGACGGCTGATAGAGGATGAACTCGAACCGCACCGGGATCCCCATCGCCTGCGCGCGCAGCGCGAGGTCGAGCGCGGCGCGGACATAGGTGCCCTGCGCGCCCTCATAGATGGGGGTCGCCACCATCAGGCGGCAATTCGCCAGCGCGGGATCGGTTGCGGTCATCATGTCCCCTTCCCCCTCCCGCGCGCGGGAGGGGCGGTCGGTTACAGCGCGTCGCAGAAAGCCTTATAGGCCTTTGCGTCCATCAGGCCGTCGAGCTGGCTCTTGTCGGCGAGCGTCATGCGAAAAAACCAGCCTTCGCCTTCGGGGTCCGAATTGACGAGCGCGGGATCTTCCTCGAGCTGCGCATTGCCTTCGGTCACTATGCCGTCGACGGGGGCATAGACGTCGCTCGCCGCCTTCACCGATTCGACCACCGCGGCGTCGCCGCCCTGGCTGAGTTCGGCGCCGGTGTCGGGAACCTCGACAAAGACGATGTCGCCCAGCTGGCCCTGCGCGAAGTCGGTGATGCCGACCGTCGCAACGTCGCCGTCGACGTCGATCCACTCATGTTCTTCGGTATAATAACGCGGCATCGGTCAGGCTCCCTGTTTGCGCACATAGCGGTGCGGAATGAATGGCATGGCGGTGACGGTGCAGGCGACGCGCTTGCCGCGCACCTCGGCGGTGACCGCGGTGCCCGGCTCGGCCAGTCCCGTCGGGACATAGCCCATCGCGATCGGCGCGCCGACGCTGGGGGCGAAACCGCCCGACGTCACGACGCCGATTTCGGTGTTGCCGTCGAACAATTTGGCGCCTTCGCGCACCGGCATTTTTCCATCGACGGTGAGGCCGACGCGTTTGCGTGGAGATCCGTCGGCCAGATGGCCAAGGATGCGCGCCGCGCCGGGGAAACCGCCTTCCTCGCGGCGGCGCTTGCTGATCGCAAAGGCCAGGTCGCCCTCGACCGGATCGGTGGTTTCGTCGAGATCGTGGCCGTAGAGCGGCAACCCCGCCTCCAGCCGCAGCGAGTCGCGCGCGCCGAGACCGATCGGCTTCACCTCCGCCATCGCGCACAGCGCGTCGGCGAAGCTTTCCAGCGCCGCGCTGGGCAGCGAAATCTCGAATCCGTCCTCGCCGGTATAGCCCGACCGGCTGAGGCCGATCGCATGACCGTTCCACGTCCCGGAGATTGCCTGCATGAAGACGAGTCCGGCCGCTTCGGGCACAAGGCGTGAAAGCGCCGTCACCGCCTTTGGCCCCTGCAAGGCAAGCAGGCCGTGGTCGTCCCTGTGGTTGAGCGTGATATGGTCGGGCAGATATTCGCGCAGATGCGCGATATCGTCCCACTTGACCGCGCCGTTGACGACGACGCCAAGCTGGTCGCCCTCATTGGTGATCATCAGATCGTCGAGAATGCCGCCGTCGTCGTTCAGCAACAGCGAGTAACGCATCCGCTCCGGTTTCAGCGCCGATATGTCGCCGGGAACGAGCGTTTCGAGCGCCGCGGCGGCGCCTTCGCCGCTCAGCGCGAGCTGGCCCATATGGCTGACGTCGAACAGGCCGGCATGTTCGCGCGTCCAGAGATGCTCGGCCATGATGCCTTCATATTGGATCGGCATCCAGTAGCCCGCGAACGCGACCATCCGGCCGCCCTTCGCGCGGTGCCAGGCGTCGAGCGGCAGCGTCGCCGTTTCGATGGGAATCTCGTCGTCTTGGTGCATGTCGCACTCCCGTCGTTGACACGGCGCGGCGCGGCCCGGTGCCGCGCGGTCGCCATGCCCCCTCTGTCACGGGAACCTGAGAGTTTTCCTCCATGCCCCGCATTGGAGGCGGACATGGAGTTACCCCTTCGGTGGCTCCGGCCGAAACAGCCGGAACGCTTTCCAGAGTGTCCGTTCCAGCCTGCGCGGTCCTGCTGACCTGAGAGTTTCCGGGGCGGTTGCTCCTTCGGTGGTGAGGCGCCGGTTGCCCTGCCCCCACGCTCTCCCGCGCGGCCGGTCGAATCTCTTGCGAGACCCGACGGACGCCCGAGCCTTGGCGATGCCCCCTTGCGGAGTCAATCAGCGAGCGCGCGGATCGCGTCGTTTTCGTGGATATGCACGCCCGAACCGTCCTGCGCGGCAAGTCGCGCGATCGCCGCAGCGACGTCGGTTGCCGAAATCGAACGGTAACGGCGCAAGCTCCCGTGGAGCAGCGCATCGGTAAGCGGCGCGGCCATCGTCGCGAGACCCTCGCCCAGCCGCGGCGGTCCGGGCCGGGCGCCGCGAAGCAGGCCGGGGCGGAGGAGGTCGAGCCGGTCAAAGCCAAGCGCGATCAGATCGCGTTCGGTCTCGCCCTTGGTGCGCAGATAGAAATTGCCGCTGTTCGCCGACGCGCCGACCGAACTGACCGCGATCATCTGCCGCGCCCCGCCCGCCCTCGCCCCTTCGGCGGCGGCGAGCACCAGGTCGTGATCGACCGCGCGAAAGGCGGCCTGCGATCCCGCCTCGCGGATCGTCGTGCCAAGGCAGGAGATCAGGACGGCGGGCCTTTCGGCGGCGATGATTTCGGTCCAGCGTTCGGATGGCGCAACCACCTGCTTGTGATGCGCCGCCAGCCCCTCAACCGCACGCCGCGCAAGGACGGTCAGCGGCGCCGCGCCAAAGCGTTCGATCACCGCGCGTCCGACCATCCCGGTCGCGCCGACGATCAGCGCGTCAGGCATGGGCGAGCGCGGCGGGGACAGCGTCGCGGCCAAAGATTTCGGCGTAACGGTCGATGGCAAAGCGGTCGGTCATCCCGGCAATATAGTCGCCGATGTGCCGGTGTGTCGCGCATTCTTCGCCGGGCAGGCGCGCCGACCAGTCCGTGCCCATCAGGTGCGGGTCGGCGGCATAGGCCGCAAACAGCTCGCCGACCACCTTGTTCGCCGCCTCGGCCGCCGCGAGCTGTTCGGGATGATGATAGAGATTCTGGTACATGAAGCGCTTGAGCTCGCGCTCGGCCGCGGCAAGTTCGGGCGAAAAGCCGCCGAGCGTGCGGCCCGCGGCGCGCACCTCGTCGGCGCTGGCGACCCCCGCCTCGGCGACATGAGCCGTCGTCGCGGCGATCACGTCGTTGACCATCACGCCGATCTGGTCGCGCACCAGTTCGCGGAGCAGCCGTTCGCGCGGCGCACCCGGAAAGCGCGCTTCGACCGCGCGGAAATTGGCGGCGACGAAAGGCTGTTCCATCAGCTGGTCGAGATCGAGCAGCCCCGCGCGCAGGCCATCGTCGATGTCGTGATTGTCATAGGCGATGTCGTCGGCGACCGCCGCGACCTGTGCCTCGAGGCTGGCGTGGCTGGCAAGGTCGAGACCGAAATCAGCGTCGATCTCGGCAAGCGCCCAGCCGGGGCGCGTCACCGGGCCATTGTGCTTCGCCAGCCCCTCGAGCGTCTCCCATGACAGGTTGAGCCCGTCGAACAACGGATAGGGGCATTCGAGGCACGCCAGCGTGCGCAGCGTGTGGCCGTTGTGATCGAAGCCCCCGTGCGCGGCCATCGCGGCTTTCAGCGCATCCTCGCCGGCATGGCCGAAAGGCGGGTGGCCGATGTCGTGCGCCAGGCACAGTGCCTCGGTCAGATCCTCGTTGAGCCCGAGCGCGCGGGCGATGCCGCGGCCGATCTGCGCGACCTCGATACTGTGGGTCAGCCGGACGCGATAATGATCGCCGTCGGGGGCGATGAACACCTGCGTCTTGTGGCGCAGGCGGCGGAAGGCGATCGAATGGATGATGCGGTCGCGGTCGCGCTGAAAGGCATCGCGCGGCCCGCGCACCACGCGCCCCGATTCGGCATGGCGGCGCCCGCGGCTTCGCGCCGGATCGCTGGCGCAGCGGGCGACACTCACCTGAGCGGCTCGACGATCTCGCCGGCCTCGCTGTTGAACAGAAAGCCGTCGCCTTCGGCCTTCTTGTAATCGCCGAGCCAGTCCTGCGCCGCCTTGCGGTTCGCGAACGGGCCGACGAGCAGGCGCCGCGTCTGGCCCCATTCGGCGATCGCCCCCGCCTTGCCCTTGAACAGCGCCGCGTTGCGCCTGGCAAAGCGGTTATAGTCGAAGGCGAGCGCCTTCGGATTGGCGCCGGTCGCGATCTGGACCCAGATACGCGCGGGATGCGCCTTTTTCTTCGCGGCTTCTTCCTTCGCCCTGGCATCGGCCTCGGCCTTTGCCCTGGCTGCGGCTTCATCCTTCTCGCGCTTCGCCGCTTCGGCGGCTTCGGCCTTGCGCTTGTCTTCGAGCAGCTTTGCGAGTGTGTCGGCGCCGATTGCATCGTCGGGGCGCGCGAGTTCCTCGGGCGGTATCTCGATCGACCCGGCGATGTCGGCGAGCGAGGCGAGCGGCGGCGCGGCAGGAGGCGGCGCGGCTGCCGGAGCCGCAGCGGGCGGCGCCGATGGCCTGAGGTCGGCGATCGAAAAGCCCGGACCCGCCGGCGCTTTGACCGCGGAGGCTGGCGGCTGCGCGGGCGGTGAAGGCACTGGCGCGGGCGTTTCGACGCGCGGGCGGGCGGGCGGCACCACGGCGGGCGGTGGCGTCGGCTTCGGAGCGGGAGTCGCAGCCGCGGGCGCGGGCGCGGGAGTCACCGCGTCCCGGCGCGCAACGGGCGTCGGCGCGGGCCGTGGCGGCGCGGCGGCGACCTGCACCGGCCGCTGCGCCGCGCCGGGCCTACCGTTCGGGAAGCGGCCGAAATGCGCGGCGGCGGCCTTTTGCGCAGGGTTGAGCCGGTCCATCTGCGTCAGATAGGGCAGGATATTCGCCGCCATCGGCGCGGGCATCGTTGCGTTGACAATGTCGCCCGCTTCCTTGTCACGGCCGTTCATCGCCAGGATCATCGCGCGAAGCCGCCACGCGCCGCGATCCTGCGCGCGCAATTGCGGCGTGAGCAACTGAACAGCGCGATCGGGATCGCCGCTGATGCCGAGCGAGAGGGCATAGCGCCGCGTCAGCTCGGCGTCGGGCGCGATCGACAGCGCGAGCTGATAATCGCGCTGCGCTGCATCCTGTTGCCCCAGCAGGTCGCGCGCGAGGCCGCGGTCGGCAAGGAACAGCCGTTCGGGCGCGCCCAGAAGCTGCGCTTCGCCGAAATAGTCGAGCGCGCGCGTCGGATTTTCGGAATGCACCATCGCCGATCCGAGCGCTGCCTTCACCGCGCCGTCGCGCGGACTGGCCTGTTCGGCGCGCAGCAAAAACCCCAGCGCCGCACGATAATCCTCGAGCGCAATCGACGCGCGCCCCGCGTCGAGCAGCGCCGCGGCGTCATTGCTGTTCGAGGCCAGCCGCGCCAGCGACGAGGACAGGAGCGTGCGCTCCGCGGTTCGTTTTTCCATCGCCGCGCGCGTCGCCGCGTCGGGCGCCGCCGCCTGCATCGCCTGCGCCGCGGGGAGGCCAACCGTCCCCAGCAACAGCGCGCCCAGCACACCCACACCCCGCCGTGTGCGCGCCGGCTTCGCCGTCAATCTTGCTTGCCGCATGGGCAAATCATCCCGTTTCCGGCCTGCCAAGCCTGGCGGTCGGCCGTCCGAAAGCCCTGTTACTGGTTGTTCTGCCGCCCCAGGAAGCGCGGAATGTCGACCGAATCGCCCTTGCCCTCATCGGCGTCCGGCGTGCTTGCGCCGCGCGACAGGCGCGACATGCGCTCGAACAGCGTTCCGCCGCCGACCGGGCGCGCGGACGGTTCGACCGGCGCCCCGACGGGCACCGCATCGTGGCTGTTCGCCGGGGCCGCAGGCGCGTCGAGCACGAGTTCGTCGGCGGTGTCGTCATAGGTCGCGGCGACCTGTGACAGCTCCATCGGCTCCTCCTCGGCGGCTGCCGCCACCGCGGGCTCCACCGGATCGCCCAGCGAGAAACCCGGCGCGGGGTCGTTGTCCTGTGCAACCGGTGCTTCATCGGCGACCGGCTCTTCCTCCACCGCGGGTTCAACCACTTCCTCGGCCACCGGCGCGGGGACCACCGTGCGCGCCGGCGCGAAGGAGAAGCTGCGCGTCGCAGGCGCCGACTGGGCTGCCTCACCCGTCCCGTCGATGCCGGTCGCGACGACCGACACGCGGATCTTGCCGTCGAGGCTGTCGTTGAAGGCGCTGCCCCAGATGATGTTCGCGTCGGGATCGACCAGCTCGCGAATATGGTTCGCAGCCTCGTCGACTTCCATCAGGCGCATGTCCTCGCCGCCGGTGATCGAGATAATGACACCCTTCGCACCCGCCATCGACACGCCGTCGAGCAGCGGATTGGCGATGGCCTTCTGCGCCGCTTCCAATGCGCGGCCATCGCCTTCGGCTTCGCCCGTGCCCATCATCGCCTTGCCCATTTCGCGCATCACGCTGCGTACGTCGGCAAAATCGAGGTTGATGAGGCCGGGCATGACCATCAGGTCGGTGATGCCGCGCACGCCCTGTTGCAGCACTTCATCCGCCATGGTGAAGGCTTCCTTGAAGGTCGTGTTCGGGTTGGCGACCAGGAAGAGATTCTGGTTCGGAATGACGATCAACGTATCGACATGATCCTGAAGCTCGGCGATCCCGGCATCGGCCGAGCGCATCCGCCGCGCGCCTTCAAACATGAAGGGCTTGGTTACGACGCCGACGGTCAGGATGCCGCGATCGCGCGCCGCCTTGGCGATCACGGGCGCCGCGCCGGTGCCGGTGCCGCCACCCATGCCGGCCGCGACGAAGCACATATGCGCGCCGTTCAGCGCCTCTTCGACCTGCGCGATGCTTTCTTCGGCCGCGGCGCGCCCGACTTCGGGCCGCGAACCCGCGCCCAGCCCCTGCGTGATCTGCGTCCCCAGCTGAATGCGCCGTTCGGCGGGCGAGGCGTTCAGCGCCTGCGCGTCGGTGTTGGCGACGATGAAATCGACACCCTCGACGCGCGCCGCGATCATATTGGCGATGGCATTGCCGCCCGCACCGCCGACGCCGATCACTGCGATCCGCGGCTTGAGCTCGTCGACCTGCGGCGGGCCAATGTTGATGCTCATCAAAAAGTCTCCCTGCAGCGGCGGACAGCTGCCGCTTCCCCAACCTTGCGACCCGGCCGGGCGGCAGTCCATCCGCCCGGATTCCTGTCACCGCATTGCACTATTGTGACGCCGGAATCACCCAAAAAATTAACCTTTTCGTCGCGCGTCATTCAAAAACTGCTTTTCAGCGCAGCCATCAACCGATGCAGGATCGACGTGCCCGCCGGCTTGTACACATCCTGCGCCATCATCGGCAGGTCGCGCAGGTCGACCGGGTCCGACGCGGCATAGAGAACCAGACCCGCAAGCGTCGCGAAAGCGGGGCCGCTGTGCGCATCGGGCAGGCCGTGCAAGCCGCGCGGTCGCCCGACGCGCGCGGCGCGGCCGAGTGCGCTTTGCGTATAGTCGGCGATGCCTTTCAGGTCCGCGCCGCCGCCGACAAGCACGACCTGGCGCCCGATCGGCCCGACGAAATGCAGGTCTTTGAGCGTCCGCCCGATCTCGCCCATCATCGCGTCGAGCCGCTGGCGGATCACCGACACGAGCTGCGCGCGCGTGATGCGCGGGGAATCGCCGCCCGCAGGCGCGCCGGGTTCGAGTTCGATCACGTCATTATTGTCGCGCGGACTGGCCGAGGCCGAGCCGTAGAAACTCTGGAGCCGCTGCGCCTGGCTGCGCCTTATGCCAAAGGCCGAGGCGATGTCGTCGGTGATGTCGCTCGCGCCGAAAGGCAGCGACGCCATTTCGACGAGCATCCCGCCGGCATAGAGCGACACCGTCGTCACCGCCGCGCCCATCTCGACCAGCGCGACGCCCAGGTCGCGCTCCTCGTCCGACAGGCAGGCAAGCCCCGCCGCGATCGGGGAGGCGACCACGGCGTTGACGTCGAGATGCGCCTGCCGCACCGCGGCCTCGAGGTTCCGCACCGGGGCGCCGTCGGCCATGATGATGTGAATGTCGACGCCGAGGCGGTCGGCGTGCAGCCCGATCGGGTTCTTCACCCCGGTCAGTCCGTCAAGTGTGTACAGCGCCGGCTGAGCGTGCAGGATCATCCGCCCTTCGGGGTCGATCCCCGCCCGCCCGGCGGCGAGCAGGTCGTCGATATCCTCCTGTTCGATCCGGTGGCCGCCAAGCTCGCTTTCGATCGGCGCGACGTCGCTCAGCAGGCTTCCCGCCGAGAAGCTGACCCACACATCGTCGATATTGAGCCCGGCGATGCGTTCGGCCTGTTCGATCGCCTCGCGCACGACATGTTCGGTCTGTTCCATGTCGGCGACATAGCCGCGCTGGACACCGCGGCTTTCGCGCTGGCCGGTGCCGAGCACGTGCAACTGCCCGTCGGCGGTCTGCCCCGCGATCAGCGCGCAGACCTTCCACGACCCGACATCGAGCGCCGTGATGAGCTTTTCGATGCGCGGCGGCGCCATGGCTTATCCCTTCTCCGCCGCCGCTTCCGCAACGGCATCGACCGCCGCGCGCGCGTCGTCGAGCTTCGCGGGCGCGACCTGCCCTTCGTGCGGCAGGCGCAGCACGAAACGCGCGGGATCGCGCATGTCGAAGCGCAATATGCCGCGGCCGAGCAGGCGGTTGGCGCCGTCCATATGCGCGAATTTGGCGAGCGCCGCTTTCGCCGCCTCTTCGCCTTCGGGCAGCGACAGCGTCTCGCCGCTGCGGAAGCGCAGATCCCAGCGGCGGTTGCCGACCCAGGTTGCGCCGGCGAGCAATTCCTTGAGGCTGCTCGCCTCGGCCAGCAGGCGGGCAAGATCCTGCGAGCGCTGGTTCGCCCTGGGCCCGATCACCAGCGGCAGGTCGGGCATCGTCGCGACGGTGACGGGTTCGAGCACGACACCCTTTTCGTCGATCAGCGACAGGCGATTATTGTGCTGCCAGATCGCCGCCGGGGTGCGCTCGACGATGTCGACGACCAGCGTGTCGGGCAGGCGGCGCGACACGCGCGCGTCCTTGATCCAGCCATATTGCATCAGGTCGCGGCGCACATCTTCGAGGTCGACCGCCGCCATCGAGCGATCCTTCTGCGCGAGCGCGATGTCATAGACTTTCAGCCGGTCGATCCGGTCGGCGCCGACCACCTCGACCTTCTTGACCTGAAAGCCCGCGCGGCCGACCGCCTGTGCATATTCTTCATGGATTTTCGCCGTGACGCCCGTTGCGTGCGCGGCGAGGCCCGCAACCGCGAACAGGCTGACGCCCACCGTCCAGTTGGCAATCTTTTGCAACCGCTGCGGACTGATCGGCAGCGCGTTGATGATCGCGTTGAGGCGCGATTGCTGGATCTTGCGCCGTTTCTTCGGCGCGCGCGCGGGCCGCCGCGGCGGCGCCTTGGCGCGCCTGATCTTCGTGCTGCTCACCACCGCCCCCTCATGCCAGCGCTTCCTCCACGATGCGTTCGACCAGTTCGGCATAGTCCATGCCCACCGCGCGTCCCTGTTCGGGCACCAGGCTGAGCGGCGTCATTCCCGGCTGGGTATTGACTTCGAGCAGGAAGATGCCCGCAAGACCATGTTCGTCGTCCCAACGGAAATCCGAGCGCGACGCGCCCTTGCAGCCGAGCAGGCGGTGCGCCCGAAGCGCCAGTTCCTTCATTCGCTCGGCAATCTCGGCGGGCACTTCGGCGGGGCAGACATGCTCGGTCAGCCCATCGGTGTATTTGGCGTCATAGTCGTAGAAACCCGACTTCACGCGAAGCTCGGTAACCGCGAGCGCCGTGTCGCCAAGCACCGCGACGGTCAGCTCGCGCCCCTTGATGAAAGGCTCGGCGAGCAGGCGGTCGAACTCCCGCCAGGGGCCGACCGCATCGCGCGAAATGGGATTGCCGTAATTGCTGTCGTCCTTGACGATCGCGACGCCGACCGACGAGCCTTCATTGACGGGCTTAAGGACATAGGGGCGCGGCAAGGGATCGACTGTGAACAGGCTTTCGCTGTCGACCATCGTTCCCGTCGGCATGGGGATTCCATGCGGCACCAGCGCCTGTTTCGTCAATTCCTTGTCGATCGCGATCACCGAGGTGACGAGCCCGCTGTGCGTATATTTCAGGCCCATCAGGTCGAGCATCCCCTGCACCGTCCCGTCTTCGCCGGGAACGCCGTGGAGCGCGTTGAACACGACATCGGGCTTGGCCTCCGCCAGGCGCAGCGCGACGTCGCGGTCCATGTCGACGCGCGTGACCTTGTGCCCACGGCTTTCGAGCGCGTCGGCAACGCCCTTACCGCTCATCAGCGACACTTCGCGCTCGGCCGACCAGCCGCCCATCAGGACGGCGACATGCCAGGGTCCCCGACTCACTTCATCACCCCCACGCGCTGAATCTCCCATTGCAATTCCACGCCGCTCTTGTCCTTCACCCGGCGGCGGACTTCTTCGCCGAGTGCCTCGATGTCGGCGCTCGTCGCCTCGCCGGTGTTGATCAGGAAATTGGTGTGCTTTTCGCTGACCTGCGCGCCGCCGACCGCGAGGCCGCGGCACCCGGCCGCGTCGACCAGCTGCCATGCCTTGTGCCCATCGGGATTCTTGAAGGTCGAGCCGCCGGTTTTCGAGCGCAAAGGCTGCGACGCCTCGCGGCTCGCCGAGATGCGGTCCATTTCGGCCTGGATGGCGGCGGGATCGCCGGGGCGACCGCGAAAGGTCGCGCCGATCACCACCGCGCCGTCGGGCAATTCGCTGTGGCGATAGGTGTAGCCAAGGTCGGCGAGCGCGAGCGTGTGGCGCTCGCCCGAGCGCAGCACAACGTCACAATCGACCAATATGTCCTTGACCTCGCTGCCATAGGCGCCGCCGTTCATGCGCACGAAACCGCCGACCGTGCCGGGGATCGAGCGCAGAAACTCCATCCCCGCGATGCCCGCGTCGCGCGCGGTCGAGGACACGAGAATGCCCGATGCGCCGCCGCCGCAGCGCAGCGTGATTTCGTCGATCGCTTCGACCTTCGCGAAAGCCTTGCCGAGCCGGACGACGACGCCGGGGAAGCCGCCGTCGCGCACGATCAGGTTCGACCCGAGCCCTAGCGCCATCACGGGAACCCAATCGGGGAGGCTGCGAAGGAAGGACGCGAGCGCTTCAGCCGATGCGGGTTCAAAGAGCAGATCGGCCGCACCGCCGGATTTGAACCACACAAGCGGCGCAAGCGGCGCATTTGCAGTCAACTTTCCTTCGGGTTCCGGTATCATGAACGACCCAGCTTGCAACTTCACCTCAAAGGCGCCCGGACTGGTTTCAATAAGGGTGCTCATCAAGAACGCCCCCCAATTTCTTCGTCACCCTGAACTTGTTTCAGGGTCCATGGCCGGACCTTGAAACACGCGCTGCTTTGACCGAGAGGGCTGGCCATGGATGCTGAAACAAGTTCAGCATGACGAGTGATGGAGAGGTTCATTCGCCCCCCCCAACCGCCGCAGCCAATCCCGCCGCAATCTTGGTGACATCCCCCGCGCCTAGACAGATGATCTTGTCGCGCGCGCCGATCTGGCCCGCGCGGATCGCCTCGGCGATCGTCGCCGCGAGCGCATCGGCGTCGGCGATGACCTGGGCGTGCCGATGCCCGCGATCGCGCAGCCCCTGCACCAGCGCGTCCGACGATACGCCCTCGATCGGCGCCTCGCCCGCCGCATAGACGGGCAACGCCAGCACCATGTCGGCGTCGTTGAACGCCTGCTGGAAATCGTCCATATGATCGCGCAGGCGCGTAAATCGGTGCGGCTGGACGACGGCGACGACGCGCCCGGCCCCCGCCCCCTCGCGCGCGGCCGACAGCACCGCGCGGATTTCGACGGGGTGATGGGCATAATCGTCGATCACCGTGACGACGCCGCCTTCGACCGCAATCTCTCCGACCCTGGTGAAGCGGCGCTTGACGCCAGCAAAGCCCTGAAATCCCGAGACGATCTTGTCGTCCGACACACCCATGTGGAGCGCAACCGCAATCGCGGCGAGCGCATTCTGGACGTTGTGGCGACCCGACATCGGCAGATGGATGCCCGCGATCGTCCGGCTGTTCCCTTCACGATCGCGCACGACGACGTCGAAGCGATTGCCGTCGGGGCCCGGCGTCACATTGGTGCCGCGCACGTCCGCCTGGGCCGAAAAACCATAGGTGATGATCCGCCGGTCGCGGATGCGCGGGATGATCGCCTGCACCTCGCCATGGTCGAGGCAGAGGATCGCCGCGCCATAGAAGGGCACATTCTCGATGAACTCGACGAAAGCGTCCTTGATCGCGTCGAAACTGCCATAATGGTCGAGATGTTCCGGGTCGATGTTGGTGACGACAGCAATCGTGCCGTCGAGGCGCAGGAAGCTGCCGTCGCTCTCGTCGGCCTCGACCACCATCCAGTCCGACGCGCCGAGCCGCGCGTTCGAGCCATAATTGTTGATGATGCCGCCGTTGATCACGGTCGGGTCGATCCCGCCCGCGTCGAGCAGCGCGGCGACGAGGCTGGTCGTCGTCGTCTTGCCATGCGTGCCTGCAATCGCGACGGTCGATTTGAGGCGCATCAGCTCGGCGAGCATTTCGGCGCGGCGGACGATCGGAATGCGCTGCGCCAGCGCCGCCTCGACCTCCGGGTTGCCGCGTTTCACCGCGGTCGAGGTGACGACGACCGCGACGCCGTCGACATTTTCGGGCGCATGGCCGATCGCGACCTTGATCCCACGCGCGCGCAGCCCTTCGACGACATAGCCATCGGCGATGTCGCTGCCCTGCACGCGGTAGCCCAGATTGTGCATCACCTCGGCGATCCCCGACATGCCGATGCCGCCGATACCGATGAAGTGGATGATGCCGATGTCGGTCGCAACGCCGCGCATCACTTTGCCTCCCGACGTGCCGCGGCAACGCCCGATGCCGCGCGCGGCGCCGTCGCGCCGACCCGGATCACGTCCATCATCGGCGGCGCGGCAAAGGATTCGACGAGGTCGGCCAGGTCGCGCGTCGCATCGGGAAGCCCGCAGCTCGCGGCGCGTTCGGCCGCCTCTTCGAGCGCGCCGGGCTCCAGCGCCATGCGCTGAAGATGCTTGGCGACCTCGGCGGGGGTAAAATCGGGCTGCTGGAACGAAATCGCCCCGCCCGCCTCGACCAGGTCGACGACATTCCAGGTCTGATGATCGTCCATCGCTTGCGGATAGGGCACGAAGATCGCCGGGCGGCCCGCGCAGGCCAGTTCCGCGACGGTCGAGGCACCCGCGCGCGCGATCACCATATGCGCCCAGCGCAGCCGCTCGGGGAAATCCCGGATATAGGGCGCGCATTCGGCGGCGACGCCAAGCTCGGCATATTTGGCGCGCACCGCCTCCAGATCGGCTTCGCGGCACTGCTGGACGACCTGCAAGCGGTCGAGCAGCGCGCGCGGCAGCATCGCGATCGCGGCCGGCACGACCTCGCCGAGCACGGCCGCGCCCAGGCTCCCGCCGACCACGAGCAGGCGGAAAATACCATCATCGGGGAGCGGCGGGAAACCATCCTCGCGGATTGCGACAATCTCGGCGCGCACGGGATTGCCGATGATATGAAGCTTGGCTTCGTGCCCCGCCGGATAGCGCTGGATATTGCGATAGGCGACCGCCACCGCATCGACGCGCGGCGCCATCAGCCGGTTGACGCGGCCCAGCACGGCATTCTGCTCGTGGAGCACGCGCGGCCGCTTCGTCGCCCCTCCCGCGAGCAGGCTGGGCAGCGAGGGATAGCCGCCGAAGCCGACGACGACCGCCGGGTCGAACGCGTCGATCAGCTCGATTGCCATGCGCCGCCCCTTGCGGATCGCCAGCGCGCCCTTGAGCCAGCCGAGCGGCCCGCCCGACGCGCGCCCGGCGGGCAGGACGTGGGTTTCCATCTCGGCGGGGGCGCCGGGAATCCTGAGGCCGCGGTCGTCGCTGACCAATGCAACGCGGTGCCCGCGCGCGATCAGCTCGGCCGCCAGCGCATAGGCGGGAAGCATATGTCCGCCGGTGCCGCCGGCGGCGAGGAGGAAGTGGCGCGTTGCGGTCATGCGGAAGCCGTCATTTCTTGTTCCAGTTGCGGGTCATCGACACGCGCGCCGCATAGGGGTTTCGCCGGGTCAGCGACAAGAGCAAACCCATGCCGATCGACAAGGCGATGAAGGAAGATCCGCCATAGCTGATGAAGGGCAGGGTCATCCCCTTTGACGGGAATATCTGTGTGTTCACCGCCATGTTGATGACCGCCTGTCCACCGAACTGCGCGATCAGCCCCGCGACAGCAAGGATCAGGAAACTGTCCTCCTCGTCGAGCAGGCGGACGAGCACGCGGACGATGATCGCGAGATAAAGGATGGCGATCGCGATGCAGGCGATGATCCCGAACTCTTCACCGATCACCGAGAAGATATAGTCGGTGTGCGCTTCGGGCAGCTGGAACTTGGCGAGGCCCGCGCCGGGGCCGGTGCCGATGAGTCCCCCGGCGGTCAGCGTCGCGTGCGCCTTGTCGACCTGGAAACTGTCGCCTTCGGCGAACAGCCAGATGTTGATGCGCTGCTGCGCCACCGGATAGAAGAAATAGGCGAGGATCAGCCCTACGACCCCCGCGCCCGCAAGCATCCCCATGATCCGCATCGACAACCCGGCGACGAGCACGAGCACGAACCAGGTCGCGGCAAAGATCACCGTCTGGCCAAGGTCGGGCTGCCCCATCAAGAGCAGCGCGATGACGCCGGTGAGCGCCGCGGCAAGCGGGACGACGGGCAGGCTCTGGTCATGCAGGCGGAGCGACAATATCCACGCGAGCGTCACGGCGAAAAAGGGTTTCAGGAACTCCGACGGCTGCAACCGGAACACGCCGCTGCCGATCCAGCGCTGCGCCCCGTTCACCGACGTGCCCGCCAGCGGGACGAGGAAGAGCAGGACGATGAACAAGATGGTTCCATAAATGGCGAATCGCCGCGCCTGTGGTTTGGGCAGCATCGATACCGTCAGCATCACCGGGACGCCGACGATCACCCACATCAGCTGGCGATAGAAATAATAGAGCGGGTCAAGCGACGCGCTGCTTGTCGACAGCTTTTGCGCCGCGACGGGCGACGCCGCCGCAACCGCGACCAGCCCGATCGCGATCAGCATCGACACGAGCAGCAGCAACACGCGGTCGATTTCCCAGAACCACAGGCCCAGCGGCGTGCGGTCGGCGCGGCTGAAGCGCGGGCCGCGGCGTTTCGCGCTGCGCGTGGCGGCGATTACCGGACGTTCGGCCGTCTCCATATTGTCGCCCCCGCTCATACCCCCAGCGCCTCGACCGCGGCGCGGAACGCATCGCCGCGCGCCTCATAATCCCTGAACTGGTCGAACGACGCGCAGGCGGGCGACAGCAGCACGACGTCGCCGGGCTGCACCGCCGCCGCCGCCTGTTCCACCGCCCTCGCCAGGTCGCCCGATCGTTCGACCGCAATCGCATCGCCAATCTCGGCGGCGAACGGCTCCATCGCCTCGCCGATCAGATAGGCGCGTTTGACATGGCCGAACCACGGTCGGCACGCCGCGAGCCCATCACCCTTTGCCTGCCCGCCTGCGATCCAGTGCAAACGCTGGTCCGGCGCCGGCGGAAACGCCGCCAGCGCCGGTGCAGCGGAAGCCGCGTTGGTCGCCTTGCTGTCATTATACCAGCGGGCGCCACGGGCTTCGCCGACCAATTCCATGCGGTGCGGCAACGACCGGAAGGTCGCAAGGCCGCGTTCGATCGCTTCGTCGTCCAGCCCCACCACGCGGCACACCGCGATCGCGCAGACGGCGTTCTGCGCATTGTGCGGGCCTTGCAGCGCGGGCCAGCGCGCCTGATCGGCGGGGTCGATGTCCTTGGCCGAGACGCGGTGGAGACGGTGATTCACCCGGCTGGCGATCATTTTCGACGGATCGTCGTCGGTCGCAATGACCGCGACCTGATCGCGGTGCTGAAGGCTGAAGAGGCGCGCCTTTGACGCGGCATAGCCCTCGAACCCGTCATAGCGGTCGAGATGGTCGGGGCTGATGTTGGTCAGTACCGCGACGTCGCACGCCAGGCTGTGCGACAGGTCGATCTGATAGCTCGACAGTTCGAGCACATAGACCCCACCTTCCGGCAGCGGCTCGCGCGTCAGGATCGGCAGGCCGATATTGCCGCCCATCAGCGCGGGCACCCCCGCGCTTTCGAGCATGTGCGCGATCAGCGCGGTGACCGTCGACTTGCCGTTGGTGCCAGTGACGCCGACGACCTTGTGCGGCGGCAGTTCGCTCCGCGCTTCGGCGAACAGCTCGATGTCGCCGATGACGGGGACATGGGCGTCGCGCGCGTGCGCGGCGATCGGATGGCGGTTGAGCGGCACGCCGGGCGAGACAACGACGCCGGCAAAGCCGATCAGGTCGATGCCCAGCGGATCGCCGATGTCGGCGCCCAGCGCCATCGCCGCGTCGCGCGCTTCTTCGCGGTCGTCCCACGCGGTGACGCCCGCGCCGCTGGCGACGAGCGCCTCGACGGTCGCCAGACCCGAGCGCGCCAGCCCCAGCACCGCATAGCGGCGACCGGCAAAGGCGCGCGAAGTAATCACCGCAGCTTCAAGGTCGCGAGTCCCGCAAGCGCCAGGACGATCGAGACGATCCAGAAGCGAATGACGACGGTGGATTCGGGCCAGCCCAGCTGCTCGAAATGGTGATGGATCGGCGCCATGCGAAACACGCGCTTGCCGGTGCGCTTGTACCAGAAGACCTGGATGATCACCGACAGCGCCTCGACCACGAACAGCCCGCCGACGAGGACGAGCACCAGCTCGTGCTGCGCCGTCACCGCGATCGTCGCGAGCGCGCCGCCGAGCGCGAGGCTGCCCGTATCGCCCATGAAGACCGCCGCGGGCGGCGCGTTGAACCACAGGAAGGCCAGGCAGGCGCCGATGATCGCCGCGGCGAATACCGCCAGCTCGCCCGCGCCGGGGACGTGCGGAATGCCGAGATAGGCTGCAAACTTTGCGTTACCCGACAGATAGACGATGACGAGGAAGGTCAGGCTGGCGATGATGACCGGAAAGGTCGCCAGCCCGTCGAGCCCGTCGGTCAGGTTCACCGCATTGCCGAAGCCGACGATGAGCACCATCGCAAAGACATAATAGAGCGGCCCCATTGGAACCACGACATCGTTGAAAAAGGGCAGATAAAGGTCGGTGCCGGTGCGCGAGACGATCAGCAGCACCGCGGCGCCGGCGATCAGAAACTCGATCAGCAACCGCACCCGTCCGGGAATGCCGCGATGGCTCGACTTGGTCACCTTGTCATAATCGTCGAGGAAACCGACGACTGCAAAGCCCGCGGTCACGAACAGGCACGCCCAGACGAAACGGTTGGAAAGGTCCATCCACAGCAGCGCCGAGATCATCAGCGAAATGAGGATCATCAGCCCGCCCATCGTCGGCGTGCCCTTTTTGGCGAGATGGCTTTGCGGGCCGTCGTCGCGGATCGGCTGCCCCTTCCCCTGCCGCATCCGCAGCATCAGGATGAAGCGCGGCCCGATCCACAGCCCCAGGATCATCGCGGTCGCAACCGCGGCGCCCGAGCGGAAGCTCAGATAGCGGATAAGGTTGAGCGCCCCCGGAAAGCCAAGCCATTCCGCCAGCCAATATAGCATCAATAATCCCCGTTGGTCAGCGCGGTCACGACATGCGACAGGCCGACGCTGTTCGATCCCTTGACGAGCACGACATCGCCGGGACGGATGAGGCCGCCCAGCCGCGCCGTGGCGTCCGAATGCGCGGGCACATGCGCGAAATCGACGCGCCCCTCAAGCGCTTTGGCGAGCGACGCCATCTCTTCGCCGACAAGCAGGGCGAATTGCACGCCCGCTGCGACGAGCGGAGCCGCGAGGCCCGCATGATAGGCCTCGCCGCCCGTGCCCAGTTCCTTCATCGCGCCCAGAATCGCCACCTTGCGGTCGCCGGATTCGCTCGCCAGCTGACCGATCGTCGCCGCCATCGAAGCGGGGTTGGCGTTATAGCTTTCGTCGATGACCAGGATATGGCCGCCGGGCACCGCGATCCGATGGCGCGCGCCGCGCCCGGCCAGGCCCGGCATCTCGGCAAAGGCCAGCCCCGCCGCGGGCAGGTCGCCGCCGACCGCCTTCACCGCCGCCAGCACCGCCAGCGAATTGGCGACCCAATGCGCGCCGGCCTGCGCAATGGAAAAACAAAGGAGCGCGTCCTGCACCTGCGCGGTGACGAGCGAGCCGCCCCGTCCATCAGGCAGCCAGTCGACCGCGCGCACGTCGGCGCCTTCGTTCAGCCCGAAGCTCACGATATGCGCGGCGTGCCGCCCGGCCTTGGCGCGAAGGCGTTCATAATGCGGGCTGTCAAAGGGGATGATCGCGGTGCCGCCGGGCTCCAGCCCCTCGAAAATCTCCCCCTTCGCGTCGGCGATCGCTTCCTCGCTGCCGAAAAACTCGAGGTGCGCGGGGGCGATGGTGGTCACGATGGCGACGTGCGGGCGCACCATGCGCGTCAGCGCGGCGAGTTCGCCCGCATGGTTCATGCCCATTTCAAAGACGCCGAAATCGGCGGTCGACGGCATCCGCGCGAGGCTCAAGGGCACGCCGACATGATTGTTATAGCTTTTGACCGACCGATGCGCCTTGCCGGGGCGGAAGCGGTCGAGCGCGGCGAACAGCGCCTCCTTCGTCCCGGTCTTGCCCGCCGATCCCGTGACGCCGATGATGCGGCCGTGGCTGCGCGCGCGCGACGCGGCGCCGAGCGCGTTCAGCGCGGCCGCGCTGTCGGCGACGCGGACATGCGGATGGCTGACCGCGGTTTCGCACAATATGCCGGCGGCGCCCGCGGCGATCGCCTTGTCGATGAAGCTGTGCCCGTCGGCGGTTTCGCCCTTCATCGCGATGAAGAGGTCGCCCTTCGTAACCTCGCGCGAATCGAAGGCGACGCCGTTCACGGTGAAGTCGGCGCTGGCGGTGCCGCCCGTGGCCTGGGCGATGGCGCGCGCGGTCCAGAGCGGGGTCATGCCGCCTCCTCGCGCGCGACCGCCACATCGTCGAAGGGAATGACGCGCATGTCGTCGCCGCGCCCGACAATCTGCCCCTGTTCATGCCCCTTGCCCGCGATGCAGATGATGTCGTCGGCGCGCGCTTCGGCGATCGCCGCGGCGATGGCGGCGCGGCGGTCGCCGATCACCCGCGCGCCGGGCGCCGCGGCGGCAATCGCGTCGCGAATGGCGGCGGGGTCTTCGCCGCGCGGATTGTCGTCGGTGATGATGAGCAGGTCGGCCTTGGCGGCGGCGACCCGTCCCATTTCGGGCCGCTTCGCCTGATCGCGGTCGCCGCCGGCGCCGAAGACGAGAATCAGCCGCCCGGTCGCGTGCGGGCGCAGCGCGTCGAGCGCCGCCTCGATCGCATCGGGGGTGTGCGCATAATCGACATAGATGGGCGCGCCCGACCGTGCGATGGCCGCCCGTTCGAGCCGCCCGCGCACCGGCTGGAGCCGCGCGAGATTGGCAAGCGTCAGCGACACGTCGCCGCCGGTCGCGATGACGAGACCGGCGGCCACCAGCGCATTCGCCGTCTGATAGGCGCCGATCAGCGGCAGCGTAACCTTATGCGTGTCGTCGCCTGCCGCTATGACGAGCAGCTGGCCAAGCTGCGTCGGCGTCCGCGACACGAGACGCAGCGCCTCGCCCGCCTGCCCCACCGTCAGCACACGGACATCGCGCGCGCGCGCCGCTTCGACAACCGCCGCCGAATGGGCATCGTCGGCCCAGACGACCGCTGCGCCGCCCGGTTGCACGACTTCGCGGAACAGCCGCATCTTGGCGGCGAAATAGGCCTCCATCGTCCCGTGATAATCGAGATGATCGTGGCTGAGGTTGGTGAAGGCGGCGGCTTTCACCGGCAGTCCTTCGGTGCGATATTGGTCGAGCCCGTGGCTCGACGCCTCGAACGCGGCATGGGTGACGCCTTCCGCCGCCAGCCCCGACATGTTGCTGAGGAACGTCACGATGTCGGGCGTGGTAAGGCCGGTCGAAGCGCTGTCGATCGACGTCGTGATGCCGAGCGTGCCGATCGACGCGGCGTTGAAACCCGCCATGCGCCACAATTGGCGCGTCATTTCGACCGTCGAGGTCTTGCCGTTGGTGCCTGTCACCGCAACGCAGGTCGCGGGAAAGCGGTGAAAGAAGCGCGCGGCGATATGCGCAAAGGCGCGGCGCGGGTTGGCGTCGGCGACATGGACCGCGCCCTCGACCGTCGCCTCGGGCCGCGCAACCACGGCAACGGCGCCCGCCGCCACCGCGTCGGGAATGAAATCCTCGCCGTTGAACCGTTCACCGACAAAGGCGCCGAAGATCGTTCCCGGCGCCACCTTGCGATGATCGATGGCCACGCCGGTCACGACGGGATCGGTCCCCGTCCGGTCGGCATCGTCCAGCAGCGCGGCGAGACGCATCAGGGCGCCTCCTCGTTTCTCCGCAGCAAGGGGGTGAGCTCGGACACGTCGACGTCGCGGCTCTGGTCGGGGAAAACGCCGAGCATCGGTCCCGCGCGCGTCACGACCCTGCGCACCACCGGCGCTGCGGTCCAGCCCGCAGTGCGCTGTCCCGAACTATAGGCGTTGCCCTTCGGCTCGTCGATCATCACGATCACGACATAGCGCGGATTGTCCATCGGGAAGGCAGCCGCGAAGGTCGAAACGAGCGAGTGGCGGCGATAGCCCCCGGCGCCCGGCTTTTCGGCCGATCCGGTCTTGCCGCCGACGCGGAAGCCCGGCGCGTCGGCCTGTTTGCCCGTGCCGTCGGAGACGATCAGGCGAAGGAGCTGGCGCATCCGCGCGCTGGTCGCGGCCTTGAACACGCGGCGCCCCTGCGGCGGCGCCTTGTCGCCGAGCTTGAGCAGGGTCGCCGGGCGATAAAGACCGCCGTTGACGAGCGCGGCATAGGCGCTCGCGAGGTGCAGCGGCGTCACCGCGATGCCATGGCCATAGCTGGTCGTCATCGTCGTCACCCGGCCCCAGTTTTTCGGCCATAGCGGGAAGGCGCGCTCTTTCAGCTCGATGTCCGGACGCTGGTCAAAATGAAGGTCGCGGAACAGCTTCTCGAGCGGCTCGCGGCCGAGATCGTCGGCAATGCGCGCGGTCGCGATGTTCGAGCTTTCGATGAGCGTTTCGGGCACATTGTACCAGCGCCCCGGATGGCTGTCGCGAATGCGGAACCCCGCGATCGGGAGCGGCGCCGACGCATCATAACGGCGCGCCATGCTGGTCACTGTCCCATTGTCGATCGCGGCGCCGATGGAGAGCGGCTTGAAGGTAGAACCCAGCTCGTAAAGATTATAGGTGACGGCATTACGCCGCGTCGTCGGGTCGCTGCCGGTCAGCTTGTTGGGGTTATAGGTCGGCAGCGACGTCATCGCGGCAACTTCGCCCGTGTGGACGTCGAGGATCACGCCCGCGCCGCCGATCGCTTCCAGATTGGCGACCGCCGCGCCGAGTTCGCTTTCGAGCACGCCCTGCACACGTGCGTCGATCGACAGCGCCAGCGGCTCGCCGCGCGTCGCCTTGTCGATCAGCCGCGCGTCGAATGCGCCCTCGACGCCGGTGACGCCATGCCCGTCGGCATCGGTGAAGCCGAGCACATGCGCGGCAAGGGTGAGCTGCGGGTAAAGCCGCTCCTTCTCGCGCGGGAAATCGAACCCGACGTCACCGATCGCATTGACCGCCGCCACCTGGTCGGGCAGCGCGCGGCGTCGGATATAGGTCGGGCGCGGCCCCGTGAGCTTGGCGAGCAGCTCGGCGCGCGACATGTCGGGGAAAATCCGGTGCAGCTCGCCTGCCAGATAATTGCGGTCGTTGAGCAGTTTCGACGGTACGACGCGGATCGAATAACCGTCGATCGTGCGCGCCAGCGGCACGCCGTTGCGATCGACGATGTCGGCGCGAGCGGGAATGAAGGCGCCCGTCGCGCGCTGACCCGACGAGGTGTCGAAGAGCGCGAAATAAAGAAGCCGCATCGACACAAGCATAAAAGCCGCTGCGAACAGCAGCATCAGAATCATCAAACGCTGCTGCGCGGTCAGCAATATCTGCTGCCGCACACCAGCGGTACGCACCCGGGTCGGACGGACGACCAGCGTGTTCATCGGGCGGGCTTGCCTCCCGCCGCTTCAATCGCCGCTTCGCGCTTCAGGTCGGCGAGCGTCGATTCGGCGAGCAACTGATCCTCGATCATCTTCAACTGCTCGCGGCGACGCGTTGGCGCCATCCGTGGCGGCGTATCGCTGCGTACGGCGCTGTCGGCCTGCGCCAGCACGACGGGTTTGGCCGCCGCCACGACGGGCTTCGCCGCCGGGCTGGCCCTGGGCGCGGCGGGCGCCGCGACGGGCGAGACCATCGCCATCAGCACCGGCGCGACCTCATTGGCGCCGCGCGCGCGCGGCAGGCGATCGAGCGAGGCGAGCTGGCGTTCGCTCGACAGATATTGACCGGCATCGGGCGCCGAATAGCCGAAGGCTTCGGCGTTCCATTGTTCGAGCTGGCGCATCGACGCGCGCACCGCCAGCTCGGATTCGAGGTAGCGGATATTGTCGCGCGCCCGGTCGATCTCGCGCTCGACGCGAGCGAGTTCGCTTCGCGTCGCCGCGACCTTCAGCGACACCGGATAGAGCATCATCGCAAAGATGAGCACGAGCAGGACCAGCCCGATCCCCTGGAGCTTGCGGGCCGCCATCAACATGACATTGCCTCCTTCATCGAAGTCTCCGGCCACGCGGGCGCCGCGGTCCGCACGGCGCTGCGCAGCGTGGCCGAGCGCGCGCGCGGGTTGCGCGCCTCCTCGGCCTTGCCCGGCCGCACCTTGCGCGCCGGGGGTTCAAAGGTTGCGGCGCGCGCAGGCGCAGTCGGCGCGGGCCGGTGGCGCGACCCCGCGGCGTCGCCGCCGCTCCGCTCGCGCAGGAAATTCTTGACGATCCGGTCCTCGGTGCTGTGAAAGCTGACCACCGCGAGCCGGCCGCCGGGGCGCAGAACACGCTCCGCGGCGGCCAAACCCGCGACCAGCTCGTCGAGTTCGCGGTTGATGTGGATACGGATCGCCTGAAAGCTTTTCGTCGCCGGATCTTTCGGCGCACCGGGCGGATGGCGCAGCGCCTTGCGGATCGCGCCCGCAAGCTCGGCGGTGCGGGTCAGCGGACGCGCGGCGACGATCGCGCGCGCGACGCGGCGCGACTGGCGTTCGTCGCCATAATGATAGAGGACATTGGCAATCTCCTCCTCGTCGGCGCGGTTGAGCCAGTCGGCGGCGCTTTCACCCTCTTGTGCCATGCGCATGTCGAGCGGGCCGTCCTTCTGGAACGAAAAGCCGCGCTCGCCCTGGTCGAGCTGCATCGACGACACGCCGATGTCGAAGGTGATGCCGTCGACCGCGTCGATCCCGCGTTCGGCGAGCAGCCGGTCGATTTCCCCGAACCGGCCATGGATCAGCGTCAGCTTGCCGCCCGCCGCTTCGACCAGCGCCTGTCCGCCCGCGATCGCGTCGGGATCGCGGTCGCAGGCGACGACCTCGGCGCCCGCGGCGAGCATCGCGCGCGTATAGCCGCCCGCGCCGAAGGTCGCATCGACATGGCGCTCGCCCGGGGCAATGGCGAGTGCGGCGATGACGTCTTCAAGCAGGACAGGATCGTGGCGGGGATCGCGGGGACGTTCGGCGGGAAGGTCGGTCACTTGCGCCCCTTCCCTTTCGCCTGCTCCCAGGAAGCGGCAAGCCGCTGGAGCACCGGATCGGCCTCGGCACATTCGGCGAGCGTCGGCAGCCACCAGATTTCGAGGCGGCGGCCCGACCCCACAAAAGCCGTCGCGCCGGCATCGCCGACGCGGTCGCGGTGGATGAAGCTGGGCAGAAAACGACCGCTGTCGTCGAGCGTATAAGGCTCGGTATAGCTGAAGCGCTTCTTGAACTCGCTGTCCTCGTCGAAATCGAGGTTTCGCAGCCGCGCGGTTTCGCGGTCGCGCTCGATCTCGCCGTTCAGCCGGTCATACTGATCCTGGCCATAGGCAACGAGGCACGGCAGCTTTTCATGGAAGCCGACCCAGAGCACGCGCTGGCCGTCCGCAGTGAGGGGCACATTGTTGCGGAACTGCGAGGGCACGGCGATGCGTCCCTTGCCATCGATCGCGGCGAAATTGGTGCCCGCATATTGGCCGGGCGTCACAATCGCCATCGCTCTGCCCCCTGCCTTGCGTCACCGGGCATAACTTTCCCGTCCCCGGAATCGCAGGATTCCGGCTGAGTCGGCACGAGTGGAGAATGCCCCTCTCCGACAATCTGAGTATCAACTATAGATCGGGGTGAAAAGGGGTATTTTAGGGCAGAATAGGGATTCTAGCCCCTATCTGCCGCAAAACGCCCCTCGAACTGGGCAAATATCGGCCCCACGACGCAAAGATGCGCCGCGAGACCGGGTGCGATCGGGGCGATTTGGGGCGGAAAGGCGCGACTCAGTCGGCGCGCGAACGAATCCAGATCGGGTGCAGCGTCGCCCGCCCCGCGCCGGGCCACAGTCGCGCCGCAATCCATTCCATCGTATCGGCTTGCCGCAGATGGTCGGCGCCGGGGACGAGCGGGAGCCACAGCGACGCATGCAAGAGGTCGGCGTCGCCGACCAGCCAAGCCTCGCCCTTGCCGATCCGGCAATGGGCGACATGACCCTCCGCAAAGCGCCGGCAAGCCGAAGGAAGCCGGTCAAAGCGCCCGGCGCTCGACAGGCGGAGCCGCTCATGTTGGACGTCGACCGCAACGACCGAGCCTTCCCCAACCGGTGCGCCGCCCAGCGCGATGCCCCAATGATCGAGCAGCGGCGTGAGCAGGCTCGTCACCGGGGGGTTGCGCGGATCGCCGAGCGGATGGCGCGGCGGCCAGCTCGATAGCGCATCGGCGAGGATGACCGCGCGCGCGCCGCCGCGCACAAAGGCGTCGATCGCAACCAGTTCCTGCGGCGCCAGCGCGCGCGGGTGCGCGATCAGCAGCACCCCGCCCGGCGGCGGCACATGGTCGGCCAGGCTGTCGACGAGCAGCGTCGGCCCCAGCCGCTCGATCCGCGCGAGCGCGGGATCGTCATTCGCGCCCGCGGCGATCATCGACGCCAGACTTTCGCCACCCGGCCAACGCAGCGGCAGGCCGGTGAGCATCGTCGCCGCGGGCGCATCGGCGGACGCGGCCGCGGGCCGATAAAGCGCTGCGAGCAGCGTATGGCCGGCGCCCCACCAGGCGAGGGCGAACAGCAGCGCCGCAAGCCAAGGCAGCGCACGAAGCGACGGACGCCACCGGACCAGTGCATCGGCGATGAGCGCCGCAGCGCCGCCCGCCAGCGCGACCAGCAGCAATTGGAGCGTCGCCGCCGATCCGGCCAGCGCGAGAGCGAGCGCCGCCTGCACCGCGACGGTCAGCCCCAGTGCAAGCAGGACGGTGCGCCGCCGACTGATCGCGGGATCGCGCCGCTGCCACCAGGCGAGCAACAACATCGGCGGCGCGAGCAGCGGAACCGTGAGCGCCGGGTCGATCCGGCCGAGCAGCGCCTGCCCGCCGACCACCCACACGAGCGCGACGGTCAGGATCGCAATCGAGCCGGCGCGCAGAAACGTCCGGCGCAGCCGCGCGGTCACGGCGCCGACTGGCGCGCGCGCTGAAGTTCGGGATCGGGTTCGAGGTCGGGGACGGTCGCCGTCGGCGCCACCGCCTGCGGCACCTTTATCGACGGGTCGACATTTTCATCCTTCGACGAGGGCGACACCGGCTGAACCCCCAATTCTTCGAGCGGCGCGCCGCCCGCCTGGTTGTCGCCGGGCATCTTGACCTCCGGGCTCGACGCCTCTTCGGCCGCCACCTGTTCGCGCGCGCGGTCGCCGATCAGCCCGGCCATGCCGACGAGCAGCAGCACCGTGAGCACCCCGGCGATGCCGATCTGCAGCCGACGCATCGTGTCATGTCCCTGTGGGGGCGGCGGCGGCGCAGGTTGCTGCCCTGTCGGCGTGGTCGAACCGCTGTCGATACGCACGCTCATCCTTTCACCTCCGCCAGTCCCTTGCTGGCCAGCCACTCGGGATTATAGAGCGTCGAGAGATAGCGAAACCCGCTGTCGCACAGGATGGTTGCGATGCGCTTGCCCGGCCCCAGCTGCCGCGCCAGCGCCATCGCGCCCGCGACATTGATTCCCGACGAAAGGCCAAGGCACAGCCCCTCCTCGTCGAGCAGGCGGCGCACGACGGCGAGCCCCTCGGCATCCGAAATGCGGAACTGCGTGTCGATCGGCGCGCCCTCGAGATTCGCGGTGATGCGATTCTGTCCGATCCCTTCGGCGACGCTCGACCCTTCCGCCTTCAGCTCGCCGCACTGGTAATAATTATAAAGGCCCGCGCCGTGCGGGTCGGTCAGCGCGATGGTGATGTCGGGATCCCTGGCTTTCAGCCCCAGCCCCGTCCCGGCGATCGTCCCGCCGGTTCCCGCGGCGCAGGTGAAGCCGTCGATTCGCCCCTCCATCTGCGCCCATATTTCCTCCGCCGTGCCGCACACATGCGCCTTGCGGTTGGCGATATTGTCGAACTGGTTGGCCCAGATCGCATTATCGGTTTCCTCGGCGATGCGGCGCGAGGTGTGGACGAAATGGCCGGGGTTGGCGAAAGGCGCGGGCGGCACGAGCACCAGCTCGGCGCCCAATGCGCGGATCGTGGCCATCTTCTCGGCGCTCTGGTTGTCGGGCATGACGATGATCGTCTTATAGCCCAGCGCATTGCCGACGAGCGCAAGCCCGATGCCCGTATTGCCCGCGGTCCCCTCGACGATCGTTCCGCCGGGCGCGAGGCTGCCGTTTGCCTCGGCGTCGCGGACGATATAGAGCGCGGCGCGGTCCTTCACCGATCCGCCGGGGTTGGCATATTCGCACTTGCCCCAGATTTCGCAGCCGGTCGCTTCGCTGGGGCCCTTGAGCAGGACGAGCGGCGTGTTGCCGATCAGGTCCAGGCTGGTTTTGGCAATCGTCATGCGCCTTGATCTAAGACGGCGTTCGGAACGCCGCAAGACAGCTTCGCTTGTCTCGCCGATGATCGGCCTTTGTCGACCAATGGTCGTTCGGCGCCGACCAACCGCAGACCGGAGGGCGGAACGGGCTTGTCATTGTGACAGTATATCATTACTGGCACGGACATACCCACATTCAGTCAGGATTATCGCCGTCCCATGCGCTTGCTCTCTTCCGCCGGTTTCACCTTCGCCCTCATCCTTTCCGCCCCCGCCTTTGCGCAGGATCGCGCCGCGAGCAGCGACGACGACGTGCATACGGGCGAACCGATCATCGTCACCGCCCCCTATGTCCGCAGCCTCGACATTCTCGGCAATGTCTCGGTGCTCGAAGGCGACGAGCTGGCGCGCGACATCCGCGGGCAGATCGGCGACAGCCTGACGCGGCAGGCGGGCGTGTCGGCGACCAGCTTCACCCCCGGCGCCTCGCGCCCCGTGCTGCGCGGCTTTTCGGGCGAGCGCGTGCGCGTGCTGACCGACGGCATCGGCTCGATCGACGTGTCGAACACCTCGGCCGACCATGCGGTGACGGTCGACCCGCTGACCGTCGAGCGCATCGAAATCTTGCGCGGTCCCGCGGTGCTGCTGTTCGGCAGCCAGGCGATCGGCGGCGCGGTCAACCTGTTCGACCGCCGTATTCCGCGCAAGGTGCCCGAAGATCATGTCCATATCGACGCGATCGGCGGCTATGCCACCGCCGCCGACGACCGCAATGCGGGGGGCTCGATCGACATCGCCCTCTCGCCGCAGGTCGTCGCGCATTTCGACGGCAGCTGGCGCAAGACCGGCGACGTGCGCAGCGGCGGCTTCGTATATGCTCCCGCATTGCGCGAAGAACTGCTCCACCTTGCCGAACATGAAGCCGAAGAAGGTCATGCCGACGAAGCCGCCGAACTCACCGAACAGGCGGGGTCGCGCGGCAAGGTCGCCAACACCGGCAGCGAGACCTGGACCGCCGCCGGCGGCCTGTCGCTCATCAACGACGGCGGCCAGCTCGGCGTTTCGGTGAGCTATTATGACAGCAATTATGGCGTCCCCTCGCGCCCCGGCACCGAACACCACCATGAAGAGGAAGAAGAGGGCGAGGAAGAGGAAGGCCACGAACATGGCGAAGGCCCGGTGACCATCGGCCTTACCCAATGGCGCGCCGACCTGCGCGGCGAGGTCGAAATGGGCGACGGCTTTTTCGACAAGCTGCGCATCCGCGCGGGCTACGCCGATTATGAACATACCGAGTTCGAGGGCGACGAGGTCGGCACCGTCTTCACCAACCAGGGGGTCGAGGGCCGGATCGAGCTGGCGCAGAACGACCGCGGCGGCTGGCGCGGCGCGAGCGGCGTGCAATACAGCCACCGCGACTTCAACGCGATCGGCGCCGAAGCCTTTGTTCCGCGCAACCTGACCGACCAGTTCGCGCTGTTCACCTTGCAGGAATGGCAGACGGGTCCACTGGGTATCGAAGCCGCGGCGCGCTTTGAAAGCACCAGCGTCCGCGCACCGTCGCTGGGCATCGAACGCGATTTCGACACCTTCTCGGGCGCGCTCGGCGCCAATTACGAGCTGGCCGAGGGTGTGAAGTTCGGCGTCTCGGTCGCGCGCGCGGTGCGCGCGCCGTCGGCCGAGGAACTCTTCTCGAACGGCCCGCATATCGCAACCCAATCCTTCGAGGTCGGCGACCCGGATCTGAAGCGCGAGGCGAGCTGGGGGGCGGAGGCGTCGTTCAAGCTCCGCACCGACGGCTTCAACCTCAGCCTGGCTGCCTATTCCAACTGGTTCGACGACTTCATCTACGCCAATGCGACGGGCGAGGAAGAGGATGAACTTCCCGTTTTTCAGTATTTCCAGCGCGATGCGCGCGTCTGGGGTTTCGAGGCCGAGGCGAGCGCGCGGCTCGCGCAGGTCGGCGGCTTCAACATCGTCGCCGATGCGACCGCCGACATGACGCGGGCGAAGATCAAGGGCGGGCTCGACCAGCACGCGCCGCGCATTCCGCCGCTGCGCATACTCGGCGGGCTGGAGGCGCAGGGCGAGCGGATCGACGCGCGCGCCGAGGTCGAATGGACCGACGACCAGACGCGCATCGCGCCGTTCGAGACGCCGACCAAGGGCTTTACACTGGTCAATGCGTCGATCAGCTGGCGCCCGCTGCCCGACAGCCGCAACCTCACGCTCAGCCTTGCCGCGAACAATATCTTCGACGTCGAGGCGCGGCGCCACGCCAGCTTCACCAAGGATTATGTCCCGCTCGCGGGCCGCGACATCCGTTTGACGGCGCGCGCGAGTTTCTAGAGCATGCTGTTGTTTGACGGAATCGGGATTCCCTAGATTGTTGTGATGTGATTCAAGGTCCGTGCGGGAGGAGAGCACGGATGACGCGACCCTATTCGGAGGATTTGAGGGAGCGGGCG